>Ga0228535_1000129_pt1 | contig 240907 bp, 214 predicted proteins | sample SJ1metagenome_FD_168457 | JGI IMG/M metagenome (GOLD analysis project Ga0228535, IMG submission 168457) | Enriched culture of PCE-dechlorinating microbial communities from Ithaca, New York, USA - SJ1 | ecosystem: Engineered > Modeled > Simulated communities (microbial... > Unclassified...
AGCTCTTCACTAGTAACACGCCGTCTTGGACATAGTAACACGACTATTTTCTGCCCATTCCCCGCAATCCTTCGTCAATTCTTAGGTTGCGGCTTTTTCATTATCTATTCACTGTCGAACTCGGGTATCATCTATCGAATGTTTATATGGCAGGATGGTGTAATGCAGATGTATATTTGGTCCTTCGTGGCTATGATAGTAATCATTATTGGGTTTATCGTTGCATGGATGAAGAATAAAAAATGGCCTGTATCTGATAAGAAAACGGGTGTTTTTACAATAAACGGATTTTATCCAATTATGGACTTGACGAAATTCTGGTCATTGGTGATATTCTTTACGATGGTTGGATTGACTATTGGTTTGGCATATACTGGGAACAATCCATTTATTTATGGGAAGTTTTAGGGAGCATTACAATACTCCGAATTTTGTACTTTAGTTAAATTGTTGTAGCGTACTTTAGCAATCATTTTTTCGTTCATTAATAGGTTTTATAAAGCAATGTCTAAATATTTTCTGGTTAGACGCCTTAATACTAAAGTATATACTATTAAGGCTATGCTTGTGGCAATTGCAGAGCCGTGCATGCCAATAAAGGGTACGAGAACAAAGTTGAGAACGGTATTAACTAGAACAGCGATAACCGTTAACATACTCTCTTTTTCCGGCATACCTCCTTGAGATAAAATATTTGCAAAACTTAGATAACCGGATACCAATAATATACAAAAGAGCATAATTATGAGCGGCACCAATCCGGACATAAATATCAGCCCAACAATGTAACGACATATCAGGGGATATAGCAAGGCTATGACAAACCCGGAAATTAGCATAAAAAGCCATATCCATTTCATAAGGCGTTGCTTTTTGAGGAGCATTTCGGCCAGACTGCCTCTATTAAGATGCTGGGCTAAAAGCGGATTGAGATTGTTTCTAAAGACCACAATTAACTGTATATAGCCTTCAGCCAGCATTGCAACAAAGGAATAAATGCCTACAATTCCATCAGAACAGAATATGCCCAGGATAATAATATCGATACGGGTGTTGAGCTCGGAGGCCATCCCGCCCCAAAAGGCCCGATAACCAAAATTGAAATGATGTTTTAACCATATTTTCTTGACTTTACTCGGGGGGCAATCGATAAGTAAATATACGCTCATGGAAATAAATAATATCAATTCAGCCAGGGTTAGGATGCCGCTTATATAGGAAGGATCAATATTTTTAATTACAAAGATGATAAGGAACAGAACCAGTAAAACGTATCGGCTGGCCTGAAAGACAGCGAATGAACGCATATGGCGCATACCATTTAGGGCGCCAAGTATTACTTTGTTCAAAGAGTAGAGTATTAAACCGAGAGATGCCAGGTGAATTCCTTTCTCAATGATAGGGCTGTCAAATAGTTGGGCGAAGGCGCTTGCGGAATAATACATAAACAATGATGCAACCGTGCTAGTTATTAGAGATAACAAGAGGGCTGAAGATAGAATTGAGCCTGTCTCTGTTGCATCCTGGTTTTGGGCGGTATACCTCAATGTGGAAACATTAACTCCCCAGACAGCAAGCTGGGAAAATAGTATGTAAACAGCATAAACCTGATTGAATTCACCCAATACGTCGGCACCATAGTAACGGCCTATCAGCATATTCAACAGTATGCCGGCTAAAGCCAATGTGGCAAAGCTGGAAAGATTCCAAATAACACCTTGTGCAAATCGACTTGCTATCAGATCCTTAATTTGTTTAATTGTAAAGCAATTCATTACTATTTTCTCTCTGGCCAATTTTGCGTGCTGGAGTACCGGCAACAATTGAATAACTCTCTACATCGGCAGTTACAACAGAACCGGCAGCAATAACAGCGCCAGTACCTATTTTTACACCTCCAAGAATGGTAACATTACACCCAATCCAGACATCATCCTCGATAGAAACCGGTTTGTTTTCCAGGCCTTGTTTATAGATTGGCGTATTACGATCATGGAAAATGTGATTAGAGCTCAAAATGGAAGTCCTATGGCCTATACGCACATCGTTGCCAATCGTTATTCGTCCATATCCCGATATATATATCCATTCATTCAGGGTGACATTATCTCCAATTATTGTACGGTAAGGATACCATAAGGTAACGCCTTCATAGATCCTTACCCGGCCGAGATGTTTGAAAAAGGGTTTTGAAATCCAATATCTAAGGAAGTCGCCCACAGGTGAAGGCAGGTATTTGAATGGGCTGTAGACTAAAAAATATATGCCGTGAATAAGGTAGTCAAGCCAGTTATAATCTACCTTTTGGTTGCTCATTCTAAACCTCCATCGCCTTTTAATAACTGTTTTCCGAATATACTTTGGGCGCCCGGTTTATAATTGTCATTGCATAATCCAAGTTCAATCCTATAGTAAGCGCATATTGCTGAAGTGATTCATAACGTGGTTTATTATCCTGCTCCACAAGCTTCAGTCCTTCTTCTCGGGTTATCAAGCCAGCGCGTATTTGATTACTTCGAAATGTGTCATATTCAGAAAAACCAGCCATTGTGTAATAGATATAGTTATAAAAAGCGGCTGTGCCGTCTCCGATGCGCCAGGTATTATTGGTATCGACAGCTTTTTCCCAACCATAATTTTGTTCCAATACCTGCGAAATTACTTTTTCATTCCAAGGTATGTACTGATATAAATAAACAAAGTCATCTTTGGCAACATAGGTCGAATAGTAGGCATGCAAGGTATCCCATATTGAACGGTTAAAATAGGCAGGATTAATGAGATAATTTTTACCATAATACTTTATTAAATCCACTTTATTCTTCAGGCTGTAGTTCCACAGCCTTGAACCATGGGCAGTCTCCTTAATGCCACAAAAACCTGTTTTAAATTCAGTCTTTTCCAGAGGATTGCCAGCACAAAAAAACACCAGATTTATACCAGTCTCTTTGCGCAGCTTCCTGGCTATATGATAAAATTGCTTGTCTCCAGCCATAAAAAGGGGGATCATTCCCAGATCCGGACTTTTTAACCAAGCTTCAATATTAAGGCGTATATTCCGTCTTTTAACCGATATGTCCGGGGATCGTACGATATTTTCAACTCCTAATGAGCCGCAGACTTTGGCTATATTACGGCGTGCTACATCGGTTACCATACCCCAGTCATAGGTGAAGCTAATGGGGTTCATTCCCAAGACTTTTTTTACATAGTGCAAACCGTAACTACTGTCCCGGCCACCGCTCAGAGCCAGAATACAATCTGGATTTCCGTTCTTACTGCGATATGGTTCAACCAAAGCCTGCAGTTCCTGTTCACCCTTTAACTCTGGAGGCCTATAATCCCGGCAATAGTTGCATACGCCATTTACATCAAAAGAAATGTTGGGGAACGTTATTGGCAGCAAGCATTTTGTACATTTAGGTAATTCCTTACGTTTGCCAGATTGGCTTATTATTACTGGTATATTATAACGGGGAGAAGAATTGACTGTTATATCAGTTACATCAGTTTTTAAGGAAAATTTAATGTGAGCCAGGTTGCTATAATCTACAATTATTCCGGTTTGTGCTTCAAGCCGCTCTATCTTAAAGTATTGGCGCCGTGTTTTAGGAATGCTGGTTTCTATAACCCGATTAAGTATATACATTTCGGATGCAAACAAACCCAGGTTCAGTTCACTTGCCAGAGCATAGTAAAGTGACCCTGTATTGGTAGCCAGGGCCAGGGCATCGTCTTTAGCTGAAAAAAAGGCAATGGAAGCTGAACCGGATATTTTATTAAAGCTTGCTTTTAGAACCCTTTCCAGTTTGTTTGTTTTGGTTCTTTCCTGCTCAATTAGCTTAAAAAGAACTTCTGTATCCAAGCCGGATACCTGTTGAATGTCATACTGGCTTTTTATTTCCTCTTCATTAACTAAAATTCCATTATGAACACCGACAACATTATCTGTTACAACAGGCTGGTTATTGTTTTCTTCGGATTGAGAACCATTGGTTACCAGCCTTGAATGGCCGATGATAGCAATGGGCAATCCCAGCTTATCATTAACAAACCTTATAAACGATTTTGACTTTAGCATCCGGGAAATACGTAAAGGCTGCTTAAAAACACTTATTTGATTGTTATATAGAATTGCACAGCCAGCCGCCTCACGGCCTCTTTCTTCAGATCTAACAGCCAGAGTATTAAAAATCTTATATATTTGGTCAGGAGTAAACTGGCCAGTGTCTCCTCCCATAACTCCAAAAATGCCACACATAATTATCTTTCCTTACCTACTTTTGGGCGATAAACAGGTTATTCATCCTAAGCAAAAATTTTACAACCTGTACGTTTGAAAAGCCAGCTTTATTCATCATAGTTATTACATTTGACGAAGATAAGCCGAATAATTCACCTTCCTGGACATGGCGATGACTGTGCTCGCCCCAGAAGCGAATTCTATGGCTGATATTTCCTATGAAAGGGCTGATCATAGTGACCAATAATTGGCCGCCAGGCTTTAAAAGTCGATTACATTCGAGCAGGGTAGCATTCCTCTCCGGTATATGGTTTAAAGCGGCAACAATGCTAATCGTATCAAAGCTTTCAGAGGGAAAAGGGAGGTGGTCTGATGATGTGACAATAATACCATCCCCTCCCCAGTCAAAAACATCTACGCCTTCACTGCCCCGGGACGAATTATCAGATAAAAAACGGTAAGTCCTTATCAAAAGATTATCTTGACATCCTATATCTAAACACCGACCATGCATATAATTAAGTACAATACGCATACGTGCGCATCTTAACGAAGTTAATCCCAGGCGTTCAACCCAGGGATCTGGAAAAAGGAAACGAACGGGCACACCAAATAAATCAAAGATATTTCGCCAATTCGATTCTGGACGGGTAACGATGCGTATAAAATCTTCGGGCAATAAATTCATCCTAAACACTCCTGAATTAATAATTCTAATCTATGTTGTTATTAAGTGTAGTACAGATTGCTATTTAAAACGCTCCAATCTTAACTGAGATATTTGATCGCAAATGAGACCCAGGCTCAAAAGAAGAATGGAAGTCATAATAGCCATCAGAGCTGCATTTGTTATGCCTTCATGAGCGATTGCATAAGGCAGTCCCCAGGCAACTCCCAATAAACCAATAATAAAGCTGGCCGGAAGAAATATACGCAGGGGATCAAATAATGCACAAATCCGAAGAATTAATAAGATAGTGTCAATACCGGTCCTCACCGACACGGTGCTTTTACCCTTTCTTTGTTTTACTTCGATGGGAACATATTCAACATTATATCCTTCAAAAATTAAAGCAATAGTAATCGTTGTTGAGAAGGAAAAACCCGAAGGGCATACATGAATATACTTCTGTACCACAGACCTTTTCATAAGTCGTAAACCCGAGTTTAAATCAGGAATCTTAGTACGGGTAATGTAGTTTGCCAGTATATTTAAAAGACGTTTACCGGGTACACGCCAAAAAGGACTGTGAAAAAGTCCGGTCCTTTCGCCAACTACCATGTCATTGTCAAGGTGTTTCTCCCAAAGACGATCGATATCATAAACGCCATGTTGACCATCTGCATCTATTGTAATGACATATTCGGTTTCAGCATGATTGATCCCCGTTTTCAAAGCCGACCCATAGCCGCGGTTGCGAGTATGCTTGATAACTCGAACAGGAAACTGGCTGGCTATTTCGGCAGTATCATCTGTGGAGCCATCATCAACTACAATAATTTCATGTAAGTAATCAAGATTAAGGCTGGTCAGTTTATATAATACTTCTTGGATTGCTTTTTCTTCGTTGAATGCCGGGATAATAACGGTTAAACGATCGTTCAAACAGTTGCGGCTCCTTTCACCAGTACTATCTTTTTAAGAGGTATAATTTGGATATCGGCAATTCATATTTGTCTGGCGTATTTCGGTTAAAATTCAGCTTATCATACTCTGTTTCAAGGCTGATTTCCTTTATGATCATTGCCTGGGGATGGGCTTTTTTAATTACATCGGGGCTGTCCGTTAAAATTAGATCATCAATAATATTAGTCAATTCATTTTCCTTTTTTATTATTTTAATTTTGTTCAAAGTGGCTTGATAGTTTGAGGTTAGCGAATCGTATTTTATTTGGTCTGGTTTACTGTATAGATAGCTCAATATCCAAATCATTAATTCAATACGCTCAGGTGAATATTTTTTTGGATTTATATATATGGAATAATTGTTTGAAGGAACTTGCTTTAATGATAATGCGAAAGCATAGGATTCTTTTGTATAGTTTCTTTCGAAAGAAGCCTTTTTGTAGGCAAGTCCTCCGTTATAAAAGGAGCCTCCGAAAGCAATAAATAAAACCAGAAAAATTACGGTAAGCTTTGTACGTAATAATTCCGTCATAGACAAGAGCCCGACTAATAATAAAGGAATTAATGAAAACAATACGGGGATATATTTCGGATAATTTAATCCAAAGGGAGTCCAGTTAACATATATATCGAGCTTGTCCAGATAAGCATGATAATATGAAAAGTCTTTTACAGCAGGATAATGAAAACCTAATTTTAATCCGAAAATTAATAGAAAAAGCATAATAATGACTATACCAACATTAGGGGCTGGTGCTTTTAAAAACAAGCTTTTATCGCTTTCGATTATTGTGGCTAAATACATGGAAAGGCCCAGAATGGTAAAAATAAAAGCTGTGTAGATATAACTGGGAATAGGATGGCCAAAAAGATGCAATAGGAATATTAGAATGATAAATGCCCAGGAAATAAAAAAGGGATATTTCGTTTCGCCTACTTTGTAGGCACCTAAACAAATGAAAAGGGCAATAAAGGGAAAATAAATAGTAGATGTCAAAAGGCCACCATAATTTGCAGCTATCTTGTGTGGTAAAGACAGATTTTGTTGAATATTAGATGTAAAAAAGGTTTTAAATGTATAAATAAATGACTGATAATTATATAGCAAGATAAAAGCCAACCCTACAAACAATGTAGCGCAGATTAATCCAATGCATATTTGCTTAATTTCAATCCACTTCTTTTTATAAACACAATATATAAAGAAGAAAAGCAATACCGCCACTCCGGTTATTTTTGAGAATAAAGCAAGACCGATGAAAAAACCGGTTAGGTATTTTAAGAGGGACTTTTCTTTTGCTTCGGAAAAGAATGTTATAAAGGCTAATAAAGCGTATAGTGCAACAGTTTGATCAGGATATAAAAATGTTGACCAACCGAGAGTAAGAAATGAAGTATTGAACAATACACCGAATATTAATGCAGCCCAAAAGCCTTGTTTTTTAAACGCCCAGATAGAACCGAAAATCAGGATGAGAATGTTGATAAATCCAACATATAGCATACCGGCTATATAAGGGTTCGAAAATATCAGCATAAATATACGAAGATTTATAGCAAGATTGATTCTATCCAACCATGGCCAGCAGCCAAATGTTGTCCCCCAATAGGCAGGCCCTAAATATTGTAAAGGATCGTTGGGCATAGTATAAGCCCAAAAATAATTAAAGATATTCCATCCATACAAACCAACCATTATTACTATGGTAAATATTCCGGTCGAATTTTTTTTAAAAAATTCGATATTTAGTCCTTGCATAAATAGCGCCTCCACACAATATAAGCTTTTTAATGATATATAGCTGATTTACGCAAAATTTCTTAATATGGAAACAATAGCTGCTGATGCCTGTCCACCGCCATAGGCATTATCAGGGTTTCTTTTCTCTCTGTTATCAGATAAAGCATACTTAATTCTCTTACATATAAAGGATGGACTGCTCGGTTCCAACAATTGGTTCCAACCCCAGTCAACTAACTCTACCCACTCTGTTTCATCACGAAGGGTCACACATGGTACACGGTAAAAAAAGGCTTCTTTTTGAACTCCTCCTGAGTCAGTAACTATTAATCTGGCATTTTTCTCCAACATACTCATATCAAAATAGCTTACAGGGTCAATAATTTGAATGTTCTCTGAAAGTCCGGTCAACATATTATCTTTCTGCAGAAGGTTTCTTGTTCGTGGGTGTAATGGAACAGTTACCGGGATTTCTCGGGCTACCAAGTTTAGTCCTTGAAAAATACTACTTAGTCTGACAGGATCATCAGTATTTTCCGCCCGATGAATTGTAGCCAGAATGAAGTCTTGTTTATTTAAATCTAGTTGCTCTAAAACTCGACTCACTTGTTGAGCTTTATCTTGGTAAAATAGAGCGGCGTCATACATTACATCGCCAACCAGATGTATTCCTTGTTTTGTAATACCTTCAGAATTAAGGTTATGCACCGATGCTTCAGTGGGGCAAAATAACAGCTCACTTAGATGATCGGTCAAAACTCTGTTTATTTCTTCCGGCATATTGCGGTTGTAAGAGCGCAGACCCGCTTCAACATGAGCAACTGGAATATGTAATTTCGCTGCAGCGAGGCTGCCGGCAAGGGTGGAATTGGTGTCTCCATAGACCAAAACCCAATCGGGTTGTTCTGTTAAAAGGATTTTTTCAGTTGCTTCCAACATTCTTCCCGTTTGAAATCCGTGGCTTCCTGATCCAATCCCCAGATTATAGTCAGGAAGGGGAATTTTCAGTTCATCAAAAAAGACCCTCGACATATTGTTGTCATAATGCTGACCGGTATGAATGATCACTTCGAGAATTTGCTGTTCATCATTTATAGAATTAAACTCGCGAATTGCCCGCGAAACGGCTGCTGCCTTAATGAACTGCGGACGTGCTCCGACGATGGTTGCTATTTTCATTCAAACTCCTCGCTTATTCTTGTATTTCTTTAAAGCTAGATTTGCTTTTTATAAAGCGCTACTATCCACCTATATCTCGTTGTTTTTGGCCATATAAGTTTTAACAAGTCTTTCGTGGATCTTGTTGTTGTAGTATTCTCTGTCCGATTCTCCTGTTTACCTGGGATTGTAGTCCCGCAAATCGGGCATGTAATTCCAAAAGTCCACTGGTTTGTGTTAGTACAATGTTTCTTACTTTTCAGATAAAGATTCGGAAGCCATAAATCGTTTATGCACCCTATAGCTTTAATGTTTTCACATACAAAGCCAACGTCATAAAAGATCTTTGACATCGTTTCCATATCGAAAGATCGCATATGTAAATCTGGATTAAAAATACTCTTACAGTTTGGACACATTGTCCTACCTATTTCAAGATCTTGGTTATTTGGTACAGAAATCAAAATATACTTATTGGCTACTCGGGCTAATTCTTCTATTCCTTTTGCATAAACAGGTCCGGGTAGATGCTCAATTACTTCCAGACAAGATACTAAATCAAATTCAACATCAGAAAAAGGTAATTCTATAATACTCGCTTGCGTTTTGTTTGATTTGACATATTTAAGGGCTGCAAGACTTCTATCAACAGCGTGTAACCTTGTGAATCTTTTTGGTTCTTTTAACAAGTAATTAATAAAATTACCATTTCCACAACCTACATCCAATAGGGTCATAACATCAGTTGGAATCAATTGAGCAATATCTATTATTCTCTGGATATCTTCTTTCGATTGCTGTGTATTCCAAAAAGATTCATTTTCGTAATATTTGCGTTCAAACTCCATTAATAACCACCCCAAATTTAATTGAAGCTGTTTCGAATATTTACTAAAACATAAACAATAAAGAAGCATAAGGATACTGATAATATAATCCAATTTTCTAGTTGGTACCAATACATAACTAAGGGAACTAAAATATATGGGATACTAGCTCTAAACGATAAAAGTATTCTTTTTAATACATCTAAAATCTTATTACCAACCATTTTATTAATCCATAAGCATAAAATGAAATATAAGACAGCGCTGAATAAGCCAAATAGAACCACTGTTTTTAACGCATTTCCATAAATTGCTCCAACAAATAAAATAACAAACCGACCAATTACCATTATGGTATTAAAAAAAAGTAATTCTTTTTGTTTCTCAAGAACATCGAAAACGACCGAAATAGGTGAAGCAATAAAAGCAAAAATAAACCAAATCGTTAAATAGCGAAAATATATGCCAGACTCGACCCAGACTGCACCAAAGGCTGTCTTAAAAAGATAAGGAGCACAAACTGTTAATAAAAGCGTAGGAATCACAACAATGTCAAGCAAGCGAGAAAAAAATAGCATTACAGTTTCATTTAAATTTCCCTGGTCTTTGGCTTCAACAGCGCGGGGTAAGAAAGCTGAACCCATAGACCCTCCAATAAGTCCTGCTGGTAGAAATAATAATTTTTGGGCCAAGGCATAATAGCCTACCACGGTTGCGCCAAAAAAATGGGCCAGCATGAACACCGGAAGCATTGTTGAAACCGAATTGAGCAATTCTGAAAAAGCACCATAATATAAAAACTGCCTGTAGCGCATTGCTTGTTCTTTAATTAAAGGCAGTTTAAAATTTTTAAGAAGAGTTTCTTTGTTGTTTTTCCATATATCCCAACCTAAGTGAAAAGTGGGGATACACTGACCAATTAAATTACCCAAGATTAAACCACCAGCACCTGCATACCCCCCAAACCCTGAAATGATTTGAGTAGAAGTAGCCAGACCGCTTTGTGCGACTTGTCTCCTGGCTAGATTTCTAAAAAGGCCTGTCCTAATGCACCAGTAGTTAAAGGCTTTAAAAAAACCCAATGATGCAAGATTAATGGGAACAAACCACAACCAGAAAGCAAGTAGAGGGGTCTTGAATAGATTAGCCACCTGGTTATGAAAAAGCCCAACCACTGAAAAGACTAGCAGGGTTACAAATAGAGTGAAAAAAATACACAACAATAACACACGCGCAGCCGTATTATCATCGACAGGTAAAACGATTGCTTTTTCGTAATATCCGCAAGCAATTACTGATAATACAGTTGATATGGATATGAACAAGGACAATACTCCATAATCGTCAGGAGTATATAACCTGGTAAGAACCGGAGTAAAAAGAATTATTATAATCTGAGCAAGGGTAGTGCCACTGATTAATACCAGGAAGTTGGCAAAAAAACTGCCGCTGGGGATGTGTTTGGAAAAAAAGTCTCGTATTTTCATCAACAGATAATGTCTCCTTTTTAGACTCTCCTACTTCACATCCGCATAGATTTGAAAGTGTTACAATCATAAAGGAAAGTATACTACATTTTGTTCGCTGTTGGCCTTGATAATGCCCTCAAGCAATTCGAGCGACTTACGTCCTTCATAACCGGATACATTGTTATGACTGATGTTTGGATTTGCCAGTTCCGAAATGATATTTTTGTAGTACTCGCCATGACCAAAGCCATACACTGATTGCGGGTTTGTTCCTGCGGTTATAATTTCATTGTCGTATTCTTTGATATCATCAAATGCCCAGTGCTCTATTTTATTCATGGCGAATCCACTGACTTTTACTGTTCCTTTTTCGCCCAATATAGTTATGGAACCTTCAAGATTTTGGGGATAGGTAAGGACTGTGACATTAATAGACCCTATAGCGCCATTGGAGAATCTGATAATTGCAGAACCGGTATCTTCGGCTTCTATTTCACGGGCCAGTGTAGCGGTTTGAGCTACGACTGAAGATGATGCTCCGCCAAACCACTGAATCATATCAACATAATGGGATGCTTGATTCATAAAGGTTCCTCCATCCAGGGTCTGGGTGCCCCTCCATGGAGCCATATCATAGTAGTCTTGAGGTCTTGTCCAAAGTACGTTGGAAAGTATCAAGTAAATTTTTCCGAAACGGCTTTCTTCAAAAGCCCTGCGCAATAATTGTATGGAGGGATTTAAACGATTTTGCAGGACAACAAAAAGTTTGACTTTGGCGCGATTGCACTCGGCGATCAATTTATCAGCATCTGCTAGTTTTACGGCCATAGGTTTTTCAGTTAAAACATTTTTACCCTGTCTGGCAGCCATAATCCCATGCTGTGGGTGAAGGCCTGAAGGAGTACAAACAGATACCAGATCTATTTCGTTAATCTGAAGCATTTCTTCGTACTTAGTAGTCCAAAAAGGAATATTGTATTTTTGAGCAGTGCTTCTGGCTTTGTCTTCAACTATGTCGCAGCAAGCTATGCAATGGGCATCAGGCTGTGCTGAAATTGCCTTCAGGTGATTTTTAGATATGCGTCCACAACCAATAAGCCCAATGTTAACCATAATTTATCGAACTCCCTTTGCGATGTTTCTATTAATTGATAAGAAAAACTTTATAGCTCAATTCTAAACAGAGAAGAATTCTTTAATTTGTTGGACAATGTAATCAATTTGTTGAGTAGTAAGTTCAGGATCGATAGGCAGAGCTAAAACCCGTTTGCTCGCTTCTTCAGCCCTTGGGAAAGAGCCCCATTTGTAGCCAAGGTAATTAAAACAATCCTGCAAATGTAGTGGTAAAGGATAGTAAACTGCACTGGAGATACCTTTTGAACTGAGAAAAGAAATCAAATCATTACGCCGATCCACTTCTATAACATACTGATTAAATACGTGGCCTGGGGTGATGTTTGGCCATCTCACAAATTCTCCTAAACCGGCCATCTCAAACGAAAGATTGTATTTTGCTGCCACTTCGCGCCGTTTTTGTGTGAAATCATTTAAAAATCGCAGTTTAACGTTGAGTACTGCGGCTTGAATGGTGTCAAGACGACTGTTGTATCCCACTACTTTGTGGTAGTATTTGGGCTGAGCTCCATGAACCCTCAATATTCTCAACTTATCAGCTAAAAGGTCGTTATTGGTAACTATCATTCCCCCATCACCAAAACAACCCAGGTTCTTAGAGGGAAAAAAGCTAAAACAGCCTGTATCTCCAATAGTACCTGATTTCTTGGTGAACGATGATCCGTCAATACTAAACGAACTATCAGAATCTATAGCCTGACAGGCGTCTTCAACAACATAGAGGTTAAGCTGTTCTGCGATATCCATTAATTTCTGCATATTACAGGAAAGTCCGAATAAATGTACTGGAATTATAGCTTTGATCTTCGTGTCATTTCGAGCCAGTTGTTCAACTTGATATAGATCAAGATTATATGAATCTTTATCTATATCAACAAAAACAGGGACAGCGCCTAAACGGCTAACCGCTCCAGGAGTGGCGAAAAATGTAAAGGTAGGCACAATAACCTTATCTTCCTGGGTAATACCAAGTGCATGGAGGGACAATAATAAAGCGTCTGAACCGGACGCAACACCGATAGCATTTTTAACTTGAAGATAACTGGCAATGTTATCTTCAAACTGCTTTACCTGTGGTCCATTAATATACGCGCCACTGTCCAAAACTTCCAGAATCGCCTGATCCAGGTCGTCTTTCATTGATCTGTATTGGCCGGACAGATTTAATGTAGGAATGATCATTTAGTGGAGGATTTAGTCAAGCCATATCAATCCTCACATTTCACCTCCTGATTTATCATAGTATATTTTAAATGACATGCTAAACACTGAGCTTTATTGTTGATAAACGCAATTTTTTCACCGCACTTACATACATAGCCACCAACCCGGGCAGGATTACCATAGGCCAATGCATAATCTGGAATATCACTTGTTACAACTGCTCCCGCTCCGATAAAAGCATACTGCCCAATCGCGGTTCCACAAACGACCGTTGCATTGGCTCCAATGCTAGCACCTTTTTTAACCAGGGTTGGCCGGAATTCGGTTTTTCGTTCAATAAAAGCGCGCGGGTTTATTACATTGGTGAAGACCATTGAAGGACCTAAAAATACATCATCTTCACAGATTACTCCGCTATATACCGACACATTGTTTTGAATTTTCACCCTGTTCCCCAATACTACGTCTGGAGAAACAACGACATTCTGACCTATAGTACAGTTTTCGCCGATGCTGCAACCGGACATGATATGGCAGAAGTGCCATATCTTTGTACCCTTACCCACCTGAATATCTTCATCCAGGTATGATGATTCATGTGCATAATAATCAGCCATAGTTCCCTCGTGGTATTAAAGTAAAGTTATTTTTTGACGTGGATCTTTAACATTTTTGGTTACATTTCTTGTGTCAAACACGCGTTGAGAATGGTCAACCAGCCACTGATAATCAATATTACTATGATCGGTCGTTATTATAACTAGATCTGCTTTTGACACGTTTTCTTCATTCAATTCAATAGACGACATTTGGACACCATGTTCATTGAAACTCGGTATATAAGGGTCATAATAGGTAACATCCACCATTTCACGATTCAACAATTTAATTACATCTATTGCCGGAGATTCCCTTTCATCTTCGATGTCTCTTTTGTATGCCACACCCATAAGTAATACCCTTGCCTTAGATGAGGGGACACCAGCGCGGTTTAAAATCCGGATTGCTTTGTCTCGTACGAATTCAGGCATTTTTCTGTTAATTTCACCTGCCAGGGCAATGAAATGAGTATTAAAGTTTAGTTCCTTAGCTTTCCATTCAAGATAATGCGGATCAAGGGGAATGCAATGTCCACCAACACCGGGTCCAGGATAGAAAGGCATAATGCCGAAGGGCTTAGTGAAAGCGGCATCTAGAACTTCCCATACATTCAATCCCATGCGATCACATAATAAGGTAATCTCGTTTACCAGAGCGATGTTTACCGCACGGAAAGTATTCTCAAATACTTTGGAAAGCTCGGCTGCTTTTGCGCAGGATACTGGAACCACATTATCTATGGTCTTGCTGTAAAAAGCTATTGCTACTTCCAACGACTCCGGTCCGACACCGCCTACAACTTTATTCGTATTTTTTGTTGTATAGCGAAGATTCCCTGGGTCAACGCGTTCTGGTGAATGAGCTAAATAGAAATCTTCCTCAACCCTAAGTCCTGATTTCTCAAGAATGGGCAGCATGATTTCTTCGGTAGTTCCTGGATAAGTTGTGGATTCTAAAGTAACCAGTTGTCCCGGTCTTAAGTAAGGTGTGACCTCGCGGGTTACTGATTCAACATATTGTAGGTCAGGGTTTAAGTTCTTAGTAAGTGGGGTAGGAACACAGATAACTACAACATCCATATTGGGAACCTGCTTAAAGTCAACAACCGCGCTAATAAGCTTATTGTCAGCCAACTGCTTTAAATCCTCATCTTTTACATCTAATATGTAGTTTTGCCCATTATTTATCTTTTCTGCTTTAAGTGGGTTCTGTTCTATACCTATGACTTTGAAGCCAACTTTCGCTTTTTCCACGGCAAAAGGTAACCCTACATAACCTAGCCCTACAACACCAATTATTGCCGTATGATCCGAAATTTTCTTTAGCAACTCTACCTTATTTCCCACATGCAATGCTCCTTTATGAAATAGAATAGCCAACAACTGTTGTGCAGCAATTAGAGACATAGCTTTGATAATGCTAGTACCTCTTCTAAGCTAGCATATTGCCAAATACGTTGATACGAGATAAAAGTATATACTAATAAAACATATTATTAAATACCAGGGGAATAAGGCGATATTACCATTAAACTAAATAATAGAGATATGCCTACAAAATAGACTAAGAATTTGTCAACAAGCATTAAAAAAGAATCCTAATCTAATAATTCATTGGGAGCGCTTATAAAAATAATTCAAGCTATAATAACTTAGATGCTTAGAATCAAGTAAAAGTTTACATGTCTACTTCCCTGGAGTATTTACATGGGAATCAGCATTATCTGGCTGATTGGATGAATTGTATAAATGTCTAAAAAACACAAAAAAAGCAGCAATAACTAGACCTAAACATCCAAACAAAGATGCATTAACTACAGTTTTGGGGGCCGTTCGGGTCTCAGGTACCATTGCAGGTGAAAGAACAACAATTTTATTCTCAGCAGCATTTAATGATTTAGCCAAGCCTACTTGTAATATTTTATCATTTAAAGAATTGACTAAATATTCCCTGCGGCTAACTTCGCTTTCCAATCTCTTTTGATCAATTATGTTTAAGGAGGTTTTACCGCTTTGAGCTTGAAAATTCTTTAAATCTTTATATGCTTTATCTAAATCAAGCTGGGCGCCTTGTAGCTCTTGATTCAGGCTCTTCGAAAGTTCATACATCTTCGTATCGTTTATAGATTCCATCTCATTTGTTGCCTCACTGATCAGTGCGTTAGCAAGATCAGCTGCAATTTGCGGATCCTTGTACTGAACAGTAAGATGAATAATTTTTTTATTTTCCTTGTCCAGTTCAGCTTGTATTCCGCCTTTATATGAATTCAATTTACCTTGCAGACTTAATTTCTTAATGGCTTTATCCAATACATGTGAGCTGGCTAATATATCTTTAAAGCTATTCTGGTCAACCTGAATTAATTCTACAATCTGGTCAATATTGGGATACATTTTTTGTAAATTTTGTACATTATCATCATTGATTATATATGAATAGTTATTTTGACCGTTTAAATTAGTTATTGAAGCAGGGGCTATTACTGCGGTAGATTCGTAAACGGGATCCGTAAAAAATGAATCATTCAATATGCTTGCCAAAACAAAAATGATTGTTACTATTAAAATAACTAATTTACCATTTATCAATATTTTTAGTACTTTTTTCAGATCAATCTCATCATCAGAGTAAAGATGGGTTTGGTTAGGATTTTTGTTTGCCATTGCTCCTCCTATAAATATCCAGAGAAAGAAAATAAAATTTAAGATAAAAATACGTTTATTCGAATGAACAAAACACTCCCACTATACCTGTAACATTTTATCATAAAACTATGCTTATGAAAGATTACTTCTTTTAGGACTATAGCATAAAAAATAGATCAGGTATATTTAGAAAAGGATGAATACATTAGTCATTACAGATATATTTTTTTCAACCAGTTTTCAATTTGCTTCATTTGGTTATCTAAATTTGCGTCTCTTGGAAGACGGGTCTGATTTAATAGTTTCTCTGATTCGGCAGTGTTACCTATGTTTTTGTAATAAGCCGCTAACCATATTCGTGCCCGGTTGCGTAAATCACTGATCTGCTCGACACGCTGCTGACCCGTTCCACTTTTTACAGAAGCGTTTAACATTGCGCGTAGCTGTTGTTCTCCATCATTTTTATTACCTAGCAAGTAATATGCTTGACCTGAAAAGCAATAGAGTCCAAGCGCTGGTGAGTCAATCTGTGCTGGAACTTTATTGATTACTTGCAAACACTCTTCCCACTGAGATTTGGCATTCTCTAATTGCCCTTGCTCCAGTAATTGTAGCCCATAGAATAAATGGCTGTTTGCCAGATTTTCATAGGATGACGGGTCCCAGGGATTGGCTTTGATAATAGCCGGCGCTAATTGGAGTGATTTGCCGTAATCACCAAGTTTTACATACATTAAGTTGGCATTGTTGAGAATTTGTATATTATAAGGTTCAAGATTTACAGCTTTTTCCGAATATAATAAAGTTTTATTGTACGCATTCTGGTCTTGTTTTGATATTGCTATAGCTTGCCAGAAGCTGGCTGTTTGGATACTATAACGGGCATTTAAAGGATCAAGTGTAAGCGACCTATTTAATAAAACTAAGGCTTTATTGGGATTTTGATTCATTATTTTAATTGCTGAACGATAACTAATACCGCCCGCCCACAGAGATATAGAAAATAATGAAATGCAAACAGCAACAACTATGCTTATAACAAATAGCGTAATGGTTGCCTTTTTCCAGGATATAGTCAGTGAGCGTTGGCGGCTTTTTTTTGAAGGTTTAGCTTGTATTGCACTATCTGATGTCTCTGTAGCCAAAGCCTTAAGTATCCCAAGAAGTCCAAAAAAAAGAAATGCAACGGATGGATAAGACATGTCCCAGTCAATGAAACTATGTGATGCCAGTAATAGGAATGCGGTAGTTCCACTCCAAAAGGCAACTGCTTGCTCATTTTTAGATTCATCGTTACGGAACTTAACAAATGTTTTCCATAACATGTGAAACAAAACAAGCAATAAGGCAACAAGGGACAAGATCCCCAGGATGCCCCCTTCCAACCAGGTTTGAAGTATAAAATTATGTGCGGTTGAACTCCAATATAAATGGGACGCATACTGGTGGTAGAGTGCTTCCCAGCCTCCGGCACCCACTCCAGTAATTGGGTGATCTTTTATAATTTTGATGGCATCTTGATTGTATTCCATGCGTGACTGTACATTTTCATCTTGCATGGTAATCTGGGTAAGTCGGGCTATTGAACTTTGAGAGAAGGAAGTTTTCGCTCCAATAAAAAGCATGGCCCCAAATACCAAAACAAATAATATAGCTATAATAGTCTTTGCTTTTTTAGAAGCTAATTGCGCTGGCAGACCAGGCTTTTCTAAAATTAATGTCTTTATATAATTAATTCCATAATATAAGATAATAGTTGTGATAACACCCAGTACCATATATAAAATAGCCCCGGATTTTGACGATTGCGCTAAAAATAAGCGCCCCATAACTAACCCGGGTAGAATCGTAATTAGCAGAATTAGTAAAGTATTCCGACGGTTACCTTTATCGAGTAGATAATAGACTAGAGTCATCAAAGGAAACAACAACCAGGCGCCTCGTGAAAGACTGCCCAGCATAGACATTAACAGCAAGGTATTACCTCCAGCTATTATAGCCTGCACTATAGATTGACGGCAGGATAATATCAACCCCAGACCCAGTAAATAAGCAACGCCCATGTAAACACCCAGGGTATTAGCATATTCTATAGTGCTGCCAATTCTATCGCCAGCCTTCAAAAAGGGATAATTTAATGCTCCACAATAAATAAGTAGGCCAATAAAAGCCATGCTTATTCCGCTTATAAAAAAGGTTACGTACAAAGATTTATAAGTCTTATTCATTAATACAGCTTGAAAACACATCCAATAGATCATAATATAAGCTGCTGTTTTCATCAGAGCAATTAGACTGGAACGTGTATTTACTGCTGTGAACAGAGAAATAACATACGCCAGTAGCATCCCGAGAATAGCATAATCCAAAGGATGATCAAACAATTTGGAATCTCTATTTTTTATTTGTTTATAAAGGAAAAATAGAAATAAAAGGGGAATTATAGCTAAAAACGGTATATAATAATCTTCAAAAAATATCCCTCTTAGTAGAGGTGCAATACCTAGAATAATGCAAAGTAAAAATCTCACTATGTTATCTAAATTTATCTCTCCAAAATTCTCGTGGAAATTAGGCATTTATTTCATTCCTTTATAAATATAATATTGTCTCAAATAGGGAGCTTCTCCTAAAGGATATTCGACATTTTTGCTAACCACCCTGCAAGCTCTGAGTGTGGAACTGCATTTACTTGAATTTTAACTTGCCTGGCGGGTTCCAATAATGAATTGATTTTTCTAATACCCAAATTCCCTATAATTACTGCCAACCCTGCTAGAATTTTCGCCGACATAAGAGCATCAGCAAAAATGGGATTTATCTTCCTTTATTATCTCTGCTACAGTTGCTTCCAGTAAACTGAGTACTTCAGGGGATGCTGAATTTGCATTTAACTTATTAATAATTTTTAACAAATATCGTCGCAATAGTATATAGGCGATTACCATTATTCCAGCAGTTGTTAACGAAACAAGCAGCAGCCGGTGGGGTAAACTCAATGCCCAATACCCAGCAGCACCCAGACCACAATTTATCATGAAAACCGTCAGTGTAACCTGCTTATGTGGATAACCAGCCTGCACGGCAAGCTGGTAGACATGGGTCCGATGTGGTTCATACCATTTCTTTCCCTTGAACATCCTAATGATCAATGTGCAGGTGGAGTCAATTATAAAAGCTCCCAGCAGCAAAATCCAAATAATTAAAGGCATATTGCCGGTATTTTCCGATGCAATGGCCAGGCAGGCAAAAATATATCCCAGAAAACCACTGCCCACATCGCCCATGAATATTTTCGCGGGTGGCCAGTTCCATAATAAAAAACCTGTAGTTGATGCAGCTAAAATAATACATACCAACCATAGACTGAACGATTGTTGCTCCCACAATAAAAAACCGCATATCGCGGCAGTTACTACGGCCTCGGTACCGGCAATACCGTCAACACCGTCCATGAAGTTGTACATATTTATCATCCAAACTGTGCCGATAACGGCTAAAATGCTGCCAATCCACGATAATTGGATTTCGGAGAAGCCGACATTCATTGCCGAAAAGCCACCCAACCAGGTGACTGCCCAGACGGCCGCGATAATTTGGCAAATAAATCTTACTATCGGGTGTACCGATTTCTTGTCATCCATCCAGCCCACCGCAGCGATTAGCAGTCCTCCTCCCAGTACCGCTACAAAAAGGCCAATTCCTATCAGCCCGGTAAACCTCAATATGCACAGACTCAATAAAAAAACGCTCACAAATCCCAATCCCCCTCCACGAGGAGTGGCAATGGTGTGTGAACTGCGGTCGTTGGGAATGTCCAGCATCTGCTGTTTTAGGGTATATTTCAACACGAAATAAGTAATGACAAATGATACGGTAATTACAGCCACAATGGATATAAACAATGAAAATCTCAATTTGAATACCTCTTTATATAAACATTAGAAACCCAGCAGCATCAATATTGAGTATATTATTTTGCGGATATTTTGGGTATCAGTAATTTCGGATAATGACAAATCTAGTAGACTATTCTCACGGCGTGAATCACCAAAAAGGTAAGGATAAGGCCACTATGCCCAAATATTCATGAAGTGCCGTCCAGACATTGCAAAAACTACTGGGCACAAATTGGCTAAACGCCAGGACCGAACGTGTATTATATTGATAATTACAGGGGTATGGGACAACTTCAACCTTGATCCTGGAGAAGTTTAGAACGGAACGGGGAATATGATAAGCTGAGGTTATTAAAATCGGTTTTTTATAGCCGTATTTGTCCAGGATTGCTTTTGTATTGACTGCGCTCTGGGTTGTATTCAACCCGGACTCTTCCATAATAATTTTTTCTACGGGGATGCCCAACCCGATCAAAAACCGCTTTGCTATTTGGGCTTCATTTCCAGACTGACTGTTTACCTGTCCCCCGGACAGAATAATCGGTAAATCGGTCTTTTTTTGCAGACGGGCAGCTGTTAACAGGCGGCTCGCAGAAGCTCCGGAAAGGTCTCCTTGTCCGTCTATATCTGGCGTATCCAGTGTAGCGCCGCCAGTAAGCATGATCAGTATATCCCCATCCAAGTCAGAGGGAGGCTGGTACCGGTTTTCCAAAGATCTGAGTAAAATTCCGCTGATAAAAGGAGTTGAACAAAGATACATGACCAGAGTGATAAACGCCAGTATTTTTGCTGCCGTTTTATCACGCCGGTATAACCAAAAGGTAAATCCGATGACAAGTAGGATAAAAGTGCCAGGAGGTAGAATAAGGTTGCAGAGCATCTTGACTGTATTAAGCACAGATAATTCTCCTCAGATATCAGCCAATAAAGAAAAAGGGCCTCCAAGAGTAAATTACGATAAATTGCTCAGTTTCGTATCATTGCTCGCATAGGTGTCATTCTTTTTAAAGTCGGGAAGAATTTCGCCTATTAATTCCACAGCATCGTTTTGCCATAAAAAGCTGATCCGACCAAATAGGGTTTCAGAGGTTTCTACCATCCCCTGATATTCAAGGGTATTACGATCGGATATGAATATTCGATCATGCTGTGTAGCTGCCATTTGTTCCTGAGCGCTGAAAAGCTCCTCATGCAATTTTTCCCCTGGCCTAACGCCGGTGAAGGTAACTTTGATATCCTTATCGGGTTGGAAACCGTGAAGGTGTATAAGGTCATAGGCCAGATCAATAATCTTAACAGGTTCACCCATATCCAGGACAAATATTTCTCCGCCCTGAGCTATAGCTCCGGCCTGAATGACAAGTTGAACTGCTTCCGGAATAGTCATGAAATAGCGAGTCATTTCAGGATGGGTAACTGTAACCGGTCCACCTTTTTTTATTTGTCCTTCAAATATTGGTATAACGCTACCTCTGCTGCCCAGAACATTGCCGAATCTAACAGCAGCAAAACGAGTGTTGCTGCTGCGTGCATAATCCTGAATGATCATCTCCGCTATCCGTTTGGTTGCCCCCATTATGCTGGTGGGATTTACTGCTTTGTCTGTGGAAATCAAAATGAAGACATTGGTACTAAATCGATCAGCCATTTCCGCTATGTTTCTTGTACCCAGAACATTGTTTTTGATGGCTTCAGAAGGATTTTTTTCCATCATCGTTACATGCTTATGAGCTGCGGCATGAAATACCACTTCGGGGACATAGAAGCCGAAAACTTGCTGTAGTTTTGTGCGATCTTTAATGTCACATAACTCAGGGATTATTTCAAGGCCAGGAAACAGCGTTCTTAACTCCCCGTCTATATCAAATAAATTATTTTCACTGTATTCCAGTAGGATGATCTTTTTAGGATTAAAAGAACAGATCTGTCTACATAGCTCGGAACCGATAGAGCCGCCAGCTCCACTGACTAACACTGTTTTTTTGTCAAGGTAGGATGCAATTTCGCCCAGGTTTAAGATTATTGGTTCTCTTCTAAGTAAATCTTCCAACTTAATTTCCCGAAGCTTTGGGCTTTTGTTTAGCAACTCCTCCCCCCCCTGGAAGATGCTTAACTTGGAAGAAGTCTCACGGCAGATCTCGATTATTTCACGGAATGCACTCCCGCTCGCGGAGGGAATGGCAAAAATTATCTCATCAATTCGATGCCGTTCGACAATTTGGGGAATATTATAGCGGTTGCCAAGAATGGGAATCCCATACACAGTCATGTGTTGTTTCATTTCGCTGTCGTCAATAAATCCTACCGGCATAAGATTAAGTGCTTTGTTATTGCTTAATTCCCGTGCTACCATAGCACCGGCATCACCTGCCCCAATGATTAGAGCTTTTTTGGCAACACTGCTGAAGTCCTGAATAACCAAGTTTCTGATCATACGCCATCCGAGCCGCGCACCGCCGATAAAGATTACCGTTAATATACCAGAAATAATATATACGCTTCGTGGTAAATGTGGCAGGTGTAAAGAGTAAATGCAAAGGACTACGGCCAGGGTGCTTACACTTATGGCTTTGATAATGCTAATTACCTCGTCCAGGCTGGCATATTCCCATAAGCGTTTATATATTTTAAAGAGACTTAATATAATCAAACTAATTATTGAATACCAGGGAATTAAGGCCCAGAAATTTTTAAGAAACAAGGGTTCAATTTTTCCATCAAAGCGCAATAAAAGCGATATGTATACAGATAGGTTGACCAAAATGACGTCAACAGCCATTAGGAGTACTATTCTTTTCCAATAGTTCATTTTACTCCGCCTCGTACAAAAATATTATAATCAGTTCATTTTAGTAAAAAGCCTAAATTCGTCTAATTATTATAGTGCTTATACTAAAAAGGATATTAATTCATTATTAACGTGACTATTTTATCATATATTGCCTGTTTTTGCTCACTAACCAGGATTCTACAAAAAGCTTCGAGCTAAAGATACCTTTCTGTAGTCCCTGATTTATCACTTTACGATGAAAAGACTGTCTATATATATAGACGAGTTTATAAGAAAGATGTTGTTTACGATTTTAGTTCAGTCAAAAATAACTGTATCCCTTTTTCCACAACCAAAATTACCGCTATTACTACCAACCCCGCCATTATCCCCATTACCAGCCCCCCCGCCGTGCGGATTATTGAAATATAGGCCGCCGTAAACACATGGCAGAAGCTGTTCACCATGGAAATGCTTCCTATTATAATGGCAAATCCCAGGATGAGCAGCCAGGCTTCTTGCCGGTATTTATGATATAAGTAGACAGCTGCGAACAGGGCTGGATAGCCTATTATTATTTCTTTAAAGCGCGGCCGGGCCAGGAGGTTGCCCTCCAGTATCTCTCGCAGTTTTAATTCAAGCCCGGATACCGACACCAGATTGTTGCCGCTGCGGCCGATATAATAGTAGCCGGCCCCGGCTGCCAGGAAGAAGAGCAAAAGCACCAGGTAGCTGGGTTTAGCGTTCAGGACATCCCATATATAGCGGAACAGGTTTTGCTGTCCGGAAAAACAGCTGAAATAGTTTAAAGCAAAGAGCAGCAGGGGGAAGAGGAAGGAAAGCTTTACCCCGGTGAACTCTTTGATGTTCATAATAAACTGGATGTCGGACAGGCTGCATATGATGGTATAGGCACCTATCATATTGACTGCTACTATAATGCCCAGGGAAGCGAGTAGTTTAACGGGCAGCCCCGACTGGCTGTCTCGCAGGTAGATCAAGAGGAGCAGGCTGGACAGCGAGGGGTAGATAATAGCCGCGGCCAGGGCGAACAATTTGGTTAGATCCATATGCACCAGGAAGATGGCTCCAATCAGCCCGATTGCTCCGGCAGCCAGTAAACCGGTAATCCAGGGCGGTTTCAGCTTGAACAGCAGCCCCAGGTAAAGGGTGCCAGCCGTCAGCAGGCTGAGGCCGATCATGAGAAGACGCCAGGGCGGATTGCTGGCAGTGGGGAGATGCCCCAGATCCTGGTTGAGAACGAATCCCTTGGTGACTATATCCCGGTGGAAATCGCCGATTATCTTTATGGTGTTGTCCAGGTTGGTCGAGTAGCTTTTTTTGATGTCCTTGAAAGGCGAGATATAGACCACCCGGATTCCCCGGTCGATCACCGCTCTCATCCAGCGGTAGTAGCGTTCGTCAATGGTCTGAACGTAGTCGTCATTGGTGGTGGAATAAACCCGGTTCACCTGATAGCCGGTGGCGGCCATTACCGGGTCCAGGCCGGGCTGGGCCAGGTATTTGAGCTGCTCCGAAGTCTCGACGATGCCTACCAGCAGGTGGTTTTGGTTTATAAGCTGTTCAATGGGCTGCAGATCACGGGAATAGCCCGGGACTTCATTGGAGAACAGGATGTATTTTATATTGTAGCGATCGATCAATTGCTGGTAATCAGCAATATATTGCAAATTGCTTCCTTTGCTGTTTTCGGGCCGCAGGATAAGGGAGAATCCCTGTTTATGAAGTTTATCCAGTACATTCTGGTCAAAGCCGACGATGGCATCCAGCTGCGGGACGGCTTCTTTGCGCTGGTCCAACTGGGTCAGTTCGATATCCAGAATAAAGTATTCGATCCCGCCGCTCTGGAAGCGGATAATCTGCTCCGGCTGGTAGCGGCTGCCCAGCTCCCGGCTGATAAAATCAGCCACATCGGTCTTCTTTACGACCAAAACCAGGCTGGAGGGGCTTATGTTGTCCGGGGTCAAGCCCTTTTGAGCCAGGGCCTGCCGGGCCTGTTCCCAGTCCCCGGGGCTGTAGCTCTGATTGTAGGCTATGAAAGGGCCGTATTCTTGAATATACAGATCGCCTCTAAAAGCCAAATCACGCAGAGTAAGCTCTTTAACCCCAATATAGCGAACCCCTTTGTCATAAAGCTGATTTAAAGTCTGATCCATATCAGCGTTGGCGTTGCTGGCCGTTTTCCACAGCTCGCGATAGTCTACCGCCGTTATTACCGTTTTATTGGCCGCCTCGGTGCCGGTGCGCAGATTCCATCCCCCATAGGATAAGACCAGAAATACCAGCATTAGGCCACTGAGAAATACGATCATTTTCCTGTTCATCTTACCTGGATGCCTCCCTCGCAAAAAACACTTTGCTCAACCCACAGAAGTGGGCGATAACTAGATAAATCACGCCGCTTAGGATCAGCGGGATTAAAAATCCATAAACTGAACTGGTCGGATAAAAACGTTGAAAAACAAGCACCACAGCGCAGAGCCCGGCCGATGGCAGAAGCAAGCGCAGCAGATACCAGCTCAAATCGCGGTTTATGAAGTTGCCGATTTGGCGGCTCAACATAAAGGTCATTATGATGCCGTATAACAACAAGGCCAGTGCGGTTGACAGGCTGAGGCCCACTATGCCGGTTTGGCGATAGAAAAAGTAGTCAAAAACAAATTTGAGAGCCAGGCAGATCAAGCTGGCGGTCATCGGCGCCCGGAAGTTTTTCATGGCGTAGAAAACCCGGTTGAAGACTTCCTGGCACAGGTAGCCCAAAACCGCGAAACTGTACAATAAAAAGGCCAGGGAGGTCATGGCCGTGGAGCGGCTGTCGAAGGCCCCCCGCTGATAGATAAGGGTGATGATCTCCTGCCGGTAGCAGATGACCAGCAGCAGGTAGGGAATCAGGATAAACAACAGCATTTTAAATATCTGGCCCAGCAAGTCGCGCACTGATGCGTAGTCGGATTCCAGGCAATACTGGGACAGGCGGGGAAATACCACCGTGGTCATGCCGACAATGAAGACGCTGGTTATGGTCACAAAGAGGTTGCTTCCATAGGAAAGAGCGGCCGTAGAACCCTCCGAGAGGCGCATGGCCACGGTGCGGTCCATGATCAGGCTCACCTGCAGCAGGGAGTTGCCGATAAGTATGGGTAGCATATTGCGAAACAGGTTGATGGTAAAGCTGTCGCGCAGGTTAAGCTTGAAGTCGCGCAGGCTGTACTTTTCTTTGATCAGGATCGGAACCTGGATAAAGAACTGTAAAAACCATCCTATCGTGGTAAGATAACCGACGAAAACCACGTCGCTGCCTTTCCAAAAGAGCCCGGCAATAATAAGGATATTGAAAGGGACGCTGATGGCGGCTGTAAGCTGAAAATGGGAATGCACCTGCAAGACGCCGGTGGTCAGGTAGGTGAGGCTGACAAAAAGCAGGGTGGGCATCATTATCCGGGTCAGGGTTATGGCCAGGCGATCAGCGTCAGGCCCCAAATCATGGGCGATCAGCCTGCCTATGAACGGGGCGCCTATGATGCCCAGGAGAGAAATAATCCCGGCGAAAAGGCTGACCTGGACCATAAGGTTGGCCAGGTACTGATTGCGTTCTTCCCGGCTGCACTGCTTGGTGAAATAGGTCAGATCGGGAATATTGACTGATGATAAGGCTGTACCGATGCTGGAAAACAGCAGGTTGGGGAAGCTGAAGACCGCCTGAAAAAGGTCGGCCAGTCCTCCCGTGCCAAAGAACCTGGCAAATACAATATCACGGCAGAATCCCAGGAGCTTGGCGAAGAATATGGTCATCGATACGCCCAGGAATGTCCTGCCCGTGCGCGAATTCTGATTTTCTGTCATACAAGGCCTCTTCCTCATGTTTTGTCGGAACCTTTCCCTGGTTCCGGAACTATTTACCGCGCCATACCCCGGCCAAAGGCGGCAATGTAACGTGGGTCTTCATCCAGCCGGTATATGCGGCCCGGCTGGCCTGCTTTATCCAGATCGATCCCATTGAACCAGTTGGCCACTTTGATATTGGGATACTGCTTGAGCTGATTGAACATATCGTTTATCCAGGCCTCTTTATCGCCTCCGACGGAGTTGCAGGCAAATTCGGTAATCATATAGGGATAGCCGTAAACCTGGGAATACTCACTGTAAAGCGGCCGGTATATGGAATCGAAGCTCCGCCAGTGTTCGCCGGAAAAATAGGTTCCGGTATTGTAGCCGGTCATGCCCACGATATCTACGTATTGAACGCCCGGGAAATAGGCCAGATGGTGGTTCCATTTAAAGCCGGGGAAGGAAATATCGTTGGGATTCCATACCCACAGCACGTTATTGACCCCGTTGGTTTCAAATAGGCTGTATATATGACGCCAGACGGCTTTAAAGATTTCCGTATCTTTACTGCTGTGCCAGCTGCTCCAGGAGCACCAGTCCCCGTTCATCTCATTGTCCAGGCGGAAAAGCACCGGGTGTCCAAAATCCTTGAGACCCCGCGCATAATTGGCAAAATAGTCGTCATACTGCCCGTTCAATATGTCATACATTACGCTGCGGTTATCGGCTCCGGCTATTTCCGTATGAAAAGTCAATTCAACATATTTATTATCCTGATAAGCCCGGTCCAGTATATCCCGGGGTAACGGGGTGTCGAGGCTCTTGTACCAGACCAGCACGTGAAAGGGGCTGCCCAGCCGTTCTTCCAGAGACTTTACCAGGTTCAGGTTCTGAACTACAGAGTATTCATATATGCCCCATTTCAGAGCAGCCGAAGGGGAGAAATAGTCCTGGTAAAAGGCCTGGGTTTCAGCATTGAGACGGCTGACCCGGTCGGTTTGGGCATAGCGGGTATTGATGCGCGGGGTTCCCTGCCGTTCAATCAGTTTAAAGCTCTTGACCAGGGGCAGGTATTGGGATGGATCTCCGCTGGTTTTAACCAGTATGGTATAGACTTCGTAGTTGTTTTTAATGATTTCGGCGCTTAAATAATTACAACGGTCGCCGGGTACTTTGGACAAAGGAGGCCGGCTCCACTGCAAAAGGTGGGTATTTAAGCCATTGACGCTTATATAGGTGTCCAGTTGTTTTGAGTGATCACCCCGGTTGTTTAAGAAAAGGTTGCTGTAACCGATATAGTCGCTGGTATTGCTTATGGTGCCGTAAAAATTATCATAGTAGATTTCCACCCGGGTATCTGTATTGGCCAGGGTCACCCGGACGGCCGAGATGGTGGCATCCACCCACATGTCACCGGGATAATCAACGCTGTAGCCGTGGGCGTAATCCAACAGGCGGCTGCCTCCCTCGGGAAGGGTCTGGACCACCTTGTAGTCATCGCCCGGATTGAAGGCGGACGATGAAGCGATCTTGCCGTTGGTAATATAGGTATCCGCCCCGGCGTCGGACGCCGGAATTATTATCAATCCTATCATTAGAGCCAGGCTGGTAAAAAAATGTTTTAGATGCATGCCAATCCTCCCTTAATAGACTAAGAATTACTTTCAAAATCACCCGTTTTCACAGTATTTCATTTTGTTAACGGACAGCGCATCTCTTGATTATTACATCTATGTGTAATTATGGATGACGGTGGGTAGCATCCCCTAAGCCGCGTGTGTTCTGTATTGTGGCCAGAGGGATTTCACATCGTCTCCCGGAAGCAAACCTCCCATGTCTTCCTGGGTCATAGCCCTAAATTCCTTCGTCCTGCCTATCCAAGAGGTGAAACGTCAGTCATGCTCCCTAGCGGGGTCATTGCCCTTATGGATAAATTCAACCTGACTGTCCCGGCTCTCCGTTTTCAAATGTTGCGATAACCTGTTTTAGCTCTGTTATGGCAGCCCATGGCTGTTCAAGTTCTGCTGCGGCATTTAACCTGCTACATGGGATGCGAACTTTGTATGGATAGTAGCTGTTTATGCAGCTTCCTTCATCGGCAACTGTATGTCGCTCAGCATTTTTTCCGGGCTGTAATCCGCGCCTTTGCTTAACAAGGCGAAGAATATCCGGATGAGTTTACCACAGAGCGCGATAATAGATTGCATCTTGTTCAGCGGGTTCTTCTCCCGCGTCAGGTTCCTTTGGTGAAGTAGCTTGAATTCTGAATTCTTCCCCAGGATGGCTATCATGGCAAAGAATAGACCATGTCTCAAACGCCTTCTACCCCGGCGACTGATGCTGGTTTTTCCCTTATGTTTGCCAGAACTGTTCTCCACCAGGTTAAAACCTGCTAGTTTCTGTATCTGTCTGGGATCTTGGAACCTGCTGATATCTCCTACTTCACCTACAAAGGTGGCTGCTGTAATTAAACCAATTCCTTTGATAGCCAGGAGTTTCTCTGCATTCGGCACTTGCATCAACAGTTCCAGCATTAATTGTTCCAAGATTTCATATTGCTCGCGGTATAGATCATATTCTGCTAATAGGTTTTGCAGACTGGCTTCAGAGGCTACTTTGCCACTGGTTCGACCAACGCTTTTACTCGCTGCCTTTACCAATGCCTCTGCCCGTTTGAAGCCGGTGCGCTTCATTTGCTTTCTCCACGTTTCAACGATCTTAATAGCACCTGTTTCCACGATTTTTTCCGGGGTTGGAAAGCTTCGCAGGGTAATGATAGCTGCGTTCCTTCTCCAGTCCTTGAAGACTGATTCGAATTCCGGAAAACGGATATCCAGCCACCTAACGACCCGATTATGGACTGCTGTCAATCGTTCCTGCAGTCGCTCCCGCTCTGACACCGCCTCCCGCAGTTCCTGATAGAGGTCGTCGGGTATGTACACTTCCCGGTACCGTCCATCCTTCACCAGCATAGCGATGGTCTTGGGATCTTTACGATCGTTCTTGGCGGGGCTGTTATCATCCAGTTCCTTCGTCCGTTTGACGTGGAACGGGTTTACTATGGCCAGTTTATGGCCCTGGCGTTTGAGATGATCACCCAGTACAAACCAGTAATGTCCAGTGGGCTCTAAGCCAGCAATGATCTCTGTCTTTGCTTGCTGCTTACATACTTCATGCATCCAACGGTCTAGATGTTCAAATCCTTCAGCCGTGTTGCTAAACTTCAGCAGCTTGGCCAGCTCAATCCCTCTGTAATCAAAGGCTCTCGCATAGTGAGTTTCTTTCCCAATGTCGATTCCCACCACCAGGGTCTCAATTTTGATTTGCGTAATCTTCTCGTTTTGTGTACTTTTCATATAGGGACGCCTCCTCAATCTCTTGTTCTGTGCCTATCTTGCCGGAATCAGCACAATTCAATTGTATTGATGGGCGTCTCGTTTTTCAAAGACGATTCTTAAGCATTACAGGAATGCTCCCTAATAAATTAGCTTGTGATTTATCTGATCAAGTTTTACGGCCTTATCAATGAAAGAGCCAGAACCGCGTTTTCTTTGGATTTACTCCGTAGATCAAGTGAGCGCCGGGTGATGTCCTCCTTCAGCTCACCTGAATCGAGGAGCAGTTGAATCCGTTCCTGCATCAGGTCGGAAGCCAGGGGAAGCGGCTCCAATCCATATGAATGTAAAAAAGCCTCCACTTTCGGATCATAGGAAATACCGGCGAACAAGATCCCCTGGCTGGCCGCGAAAATTAAAGCGTGCAGGCGCATTCCCAGGAGCATTTCCGATCGGCCGATTAAAGCCAATAGCTCTTTGCTGTTTAACTTGCGATCCACTATCGATGCATTCTCTTCCATGAGGCTCATGATCAGGCGGGATTCGGGAATATCTTCCGGCCAGGCCATCGGAACAAATAATACATCGTATCCGCTTCTTACCAGCCTGTCCAAAACCCGGGCCAGCTCCTGCTGGTAGCCGTCCAGGGCCGGCCAGTGGCGAACCGACACGCATATAAGGGGCTTGTTCCCGATACTCCAATCTGAACAGGAGGCGGCGATGCTTTCCTGGTCCGATATGCCGGGCTGCAAAGCCAGAACCGGATCCGCCGTAATCACCACCGGCGGGCGGGTCACGCCTATTTCCTGAAGCAGGCGGGCCGACTCCCGGTCCCGCAGGCTGATCAGGTTCACCCGGTTGGCCACCAGGCGCATTAAAAATTTGCTGAGTTTGCGATGGATGGGTCCTACCCCTTGAGCGTAAAACATGACCGGTTTGCCGATCAGTTTGGCCAGGGCCACCACCCCTATATAATAAGGAAGGGAGCGGCCGCTGGTGATATCTTGAAAGATGCTGCCGCCGCCGCTGATCAACAGATCGCTATTCATTAACGAGCGCATGACCTTAAACGGGCTTTTATAGTATACGGCCGGAATGCCGTGAACCTTGCTGGTGTTGTCGGGATTGCCCGAAAAAACAACAAATTCAGCTTCGGGGGCCAATTCCCGAACTGATGATGTAATCGCCGATAACAGGGCTTCATCTCCGGCATTGTCGAAACCGTAATAACCGGAAAGGGCAATTCTCATTCAAAATGCTCCTTCTGCAGTGTTCATAAGCCATTGGACACCTGTTCTATTATATTCTTTGTCGGGTCCAGTTAGCAAGAAAGGGAGGCGGGGGAAGCAGGGGACGGGTGCAATCTGATCCCTTTAGGAACAGCAATTAATCCTTTCTCTAATATTCAGCGATATAATTAATGCAAACTATTGTGGCAATGGTTTTATGCTGCATAATTTTTACTTGATTTGGTAATTTTTTATTTATATTATTTTATATTATCTTATATTAATTTATAAAAGGAAGTGCTATAATGAGTGAACGGGGAAATAATATAAAGCAAAAAATTCGGCAGAATCAATGTCAGTTTACCTCCCACGCTCTCAACAGAATGAACCAAAGGAAAATTTGGAAAAACGATGTATTCAATGCAATCCTCTTCGGCGTAGAGGTTGAAATCCAGGAGGATGGTAACTATCCGGATACTCACATTCTGTTTCAGGAGCATTCCCCAAATCCTGAATTCTGCATTGTTGTTGCCGATTCCGAACCGGATCCCTTTGTGATCACGGTCTTTTATTTTTACGAGAATATCTGGGAATATCGCGGTAATGTTTACCAAAGGAGGAAACGCAAATGAAATGCGTCTTATGCCATGGAGATACTAAATTGGTTACTACCTCAGTAGATACTCAATGGGGCGATTATAAAATAACAATTCACGGGTTAAAAGCATATAGGTGCGATGCTTGCAATGAAGAGTATTTCGATTCAGATGAGGTAGATGTGATTCAAAACCTGTCGGCTGGCTTTGCTGAAAACAATTCTTCAGAAAAACCTGATGTATTAGATGTAGAAGAAGTCGCGGAGCTTCTTAGAGTCTCTAAGCAAACTATTTACAACATGCTTAAAGACGGCCGCCTAAAGGCTGTAAAAGTCGGCAGGGAATGGCGGTTTCCCCGGGAAGCGGTAGAACGTTTATTAGTTTCTCCCGGCAAACTGGAAGCGACAGCCCGGTAACCCGGATTGATTTAAAGTTAATTGAAGAGGTGAAATATTTGCGGGGACAATTGATCAAGCGGTCAAAAAGCAGCTGGTCCATTGTGCTTTCATAATAAAGATCCGGCGGATGGAACCTGTGAGAGGCTCGGGATGCAAGTCCCCGGGTCTACTCGACCAAACCTCCCGCCCCGTGGTGCACCATCCTGAACTTGCCATATAGACAATGGAATAGTCCGATGTTAGAATGGACCTAGTATCGGACTGGGGGAGGGTCTTTCGTTTTATGTCCCCATATTTATATCAAATACTGGCTATTGCGGCTTCATTCGTCATATCTCTAGCCTGCGTTCCGCTGGCTATGCGCCTCGCCTTCAAGATCGGAGCCGTCGACCGGCCCGATGAGCGCAAGGTTCATTCCCGGGTGATGCCCCGTCTGGGCGGCCTGGCTATTTTTATGGCCTTTTTTGCGGCCATGGCTGTCTTTACCCAACCGGCCGGTCCGATGCGGGGGCTGTTAATTGGCGCCGCCGTTATATTCCTGGTGGGCATCATTGACGATGTCTGGCAGCTATCTCCCTGGCTCAAGCTATTGGGACAGTGCATAGCTGCCGGAGTAGCCATTCATTTTGGGATAGAAGTGAACTTCGTGTCCAATCCTTTTAACGGTCCGTTAGATTTAGGCTATTTCAGCCTTCCGCTTACCTTTCTTTGGATTGTAGGGGTGACCAACGCGGTCAATCTTATCGACGGGTTGGACGGCCTGGCGGCGGGGGTTTCGGGAATAGCCGCCCTGACCATGGGAATCGTATCCCTGCTGCAAGGACAAGTCGTGGCGGCTCTGGCGGCTTTTATCCTGGTGGCGGCCGTCGGGGGCTTTATTCCCTACAATTTTTATCCGGCCCGCACCTTTATGGGTGACGGTGGTTCCAACTTTCTGGGTTTTACCCTGGCCTGTCTGGCCATCCTGGGCACGGTCAAGAGTACCGCCCTGATAATGTTGTTTGTTCCGATTGTCATATTGGGGATACCGATTCTGGATACCTTTTTTGCCATTATCCGCAGGATCAATAATCATGCCCCGATCCTCAGGCCTGATAAAGACCACTTGCATCATCGGCTAATGGCTATAGGCATGAGCCACCGGCGCAGTGTAGTGATTATTTACATAATCAGCGGATTTTTTGCTCTGGTAGCGGTGGGCATAACCTTTATAACCGGTTCCAAAGCAACCCTGCTGCTGATCCTATTACTATTATTAATTATGCTGGCCGCCGGCAAAATCGGTTTATTCACCGGGGAACGCCCGGAACCGCAGGTTGCTGAAGCTGCTCATGTACGCAAGATCGAAATGTAAGTACACTGCCAATCCTGATTAGGTACGTTGCCAACAGAGGTAAACTTTTGTAGTACAAGCTACGATAATGTATTTAATCGGGGTTGGTATTCTACTACCAGGACCCTCCTGGTGCAGGAAGGATTATTAATGATCAAGGCAAAAATGTACTTTCGAATAATGCTGGCTGCCGGGATCCTTTTCGGTTTTTTCTTTGCCCTGGGAGCGGGAATAGGCGAAATATTCCACCGCTTGCTTCCGGCCAGTGCCGAGGCCGAGGATGCCCAGAGCCAGGGCTTCTTAATAGAAGGAGAAAGGACCAACATTCTTGTCCTGGGGGTTGACGCCCGGCCCGGCCAGAACAATACGCATGCCCGTTCCGACACCATGCTGCTGGTTTCCCTGGACCCCAACCTGAAAAAGGTTGCCATAGTATCCATTCCCCGGGACACCCGGGTCAAGCTCAACGGCAGCACCGATAAGATCAATTCAGCCAGTGTTTACGGGGGGCCGGAACTGGCCACCAAGCTGGTCGGGGAAATGATGTCCATCAAGGTTGATTACTATGTGGAGATGGACTTTAGCGGTTTTAAAAACATTATAGACACTCTGGGAGGGGTGGATATTGACGTACCCCAGAGGATGTACAAGCCTTCGGAAGGGATCGATCTGCAGCCCGGCCAGCAGCATCTTGACGGCAGCCAGGCCCTGGGATTTGTGAGATTTCGCGATTATACCTATGGCGATATAGATAGAACTCAGGCTCAGCAGCAGTTTTTAAAAGCCCTGTCCAAGGAGGTGCTGCAGGCCAAGACGGTTACCCGCCTGCCCAGCCTGGTTAACGAGTTGCACCAGTGCATTTACACGAATATCTCGATAAGTAATATGCTCAAACTGGCTGCCTGGGCCCCGGCTTTCAGTCCTGAAGGAATCTATTCCCAGACCCTGCCCGGATCTTTTTATGAAGAGCGGGACGCCTACGGAGAATTGACCGCCAGCTACTGGGTGGTTGACCAGAAGCTGGCCGTGCAAGTTCTGGATGCCCTGTTTGCCGGGCAGACTCTCAATGTGGTAGAGGGCAGCAGTTCCAGTACATCGGCCAGTAAGACCCAGACCAGCACCCAGAAGCCGGCCACTTCCAGTACCAGTAAGACTACCGGTAAATCAGGGACAGATTCCAAGAATAATGGAGATAACAAATCTACCCAAGATAAAAAGACAGATCCCAACACTCCAGCCGACGGAAACAGCAAGTCAAGCAGCGGCCAGAAATCCACCAACGGGCAGAATGGAACTTCCAAAACGCCTTCAGGCCAAAGTTCGACGAATCAGAAAGGCAACCAACCATAAAATACCTGCTTATCGGATCGCAATATGAACCTGCCTCGAAAAAACCTCATAAATTATTCAATTTTGCGCAGAAAATGTGAAAGAAAAAAGGTATTGTATTTGTATATTTGGATATAAAAGGGCTTTTCATGTACTAAGACAGGCAGGAAAGGGACAAGGCCTTGTCGAAGTGCATATATAATAACTTGTAAAAAAATTACCAAACGAAAGGATTACTGTATGCTAAAGTCAGTTTTATTTAAAATGCTGTCGTTTTTATTCTTTATCACACTTATCCTGGGGGGGCTGTTTTGTCAAAAAGCCATGGCCGATACCGTATCTGTCAACGCTGACGGGGTCAATGTTCGCTCAGGTCCTGGCTTTTCTTATGACGTGATAGCATCTCTGGCCAAGGATACCGGGGTAAGCGTGCTGCAGAGTAAGAGCGGCTGGAGCCAAATTCAATGGCAGCAGGTGAACGGTTGGGTTGCCGATATGTACTTGAATAAAGAAGGAAGCGGCACTCTCCAGACCACCCTGCAGGTTACCGCGGAACTGGCTAACCTGAGATCGGGAGCCGGGACCGGCTATTCCAAGGTGGGAGAGGCAAAAAGGGGCGATATACTGTTCCTGGTGAATAGGGAGGGCGATTGGTACCAGGTTAAATCCCCGCAGGGGATTGCTTACATAAACGCTTCCCTGGTCCTGGGCGCTTCGAGCCCCGCCGCCCCATCGGTTTCCCGTTCCTCGACTTCTTCAACCAATACCACTTCAACCGAGCCGGCGATCAAGGTATATGTAAATAAGACGCTACTGAGCTTTGATGTCAATCCGATAATTGAGAACGGACGCACTCTGGTTCCTATGTCGACCATATTCAGTGCTATGGGAGCTAGCGTGAGTTGGAACGGTGCCAACCAAACGGTTACTGCAACAAAGGGAACCAGCAAAATTTCATTGGTGATTGGCGCTTCATCTGCTGTAATCGACGGTAAAATCAAAATGTTGGATGTACCGGCCAAAATTCTAAACGGACGCACCCTGGTTCCGCTTGCTTTTGTTGGGTCGGCTTTTAGTGGCCGGGTAGCATGGGATCCGGACCGGCGTCAAGTAGACATAATCTGCCCGCCCAGCGCATCGGATTCACTTTATGCCATAGTGATAGACGAGGACAACGTCAACCTGCGCGCCAGCGCATCAACAACGGCGGCGGTAGTGGGAACTGTTTCACGCGGCCAGCAATATGGTATTCTTGCCGAAGAAAACGGTTGGTATCAAGTCAGTTACATGGGCACCCAGGGCTGGGTGGCAGGCTGGTTGATTGCGCCGGTATGGAGCTCGGGCGGCGGCAGTACCAGCCCGCCATCCAGCAGTACAGGCACTACTCAACCTTCGGGTAACACGACTCAGCCCTCGGGCAATACGAGCAATCCTTCTGGAACCACTACCACCAATCCCGTGGTCAGCGGAAAAGAACTGGCTATTAGCTACAGCAAGGGCAGTTCGGGGATTAACATGGTTATAACCCATCCAGCCGCTTCTAAGGTTCAGATAAGTGAGGGAGCGGGTACTATTACCTATAATTTCTCTGACTGTGCTTTAAAATCCGTATACAGCGCCAGAGAGGATCTGAATGGCGCATCACTCACTATCAGTGGACAAAACGTGGGTCAGGGCGTACAGGTTCAGGTATCCATACCTGCCGGAATGGTTTATAAAAAGACCAGTGGTGCAGCCAGTCAGAATCTGCGGATCTTCGATTGCATCACGGCGGTAAGCCGCTCCACCTTTAATGTGAGCGGGGAAAATATAGTTGTAAAGACCGCGTTTGGACACAGCTACACTCAACAGCAAAACGGCAATACCATGGTTATCACTCTTCCAGGTGTTGCAAAGGGTTTGGCCCAAAACAGTTATAGCTACTCTAGCCAGTCGCTGCAGTCTATGAGCATAACCCAGCAGCTTGACGCATCCGGGAGCCCTACCACGTTGATTACCATCCAGACCAAAGCCGCGGCCAAATTTTCCATTGGGTCAACCGATGACAATCAAGTGCTCCATATCCTGTTTATCAATACCAAAGATATTCCTCCGCGCAACTCCCTGGTAGTTCTGGATCCGGGGCACGGGGGAAGTGAGCCCGGAGCTGGCGGCCAATATAGCACGGAAAAGGATATTACCCTGGCCATAGCCCTAAAGGTAGGGGCCATTCTGACTCAGAAGGGCATTAAAGTGGAATACACCCGCAAGACGGATGTTGCGGTGGACTTGACTGATCGGGGTCCGATTGCCAACCTGTTAAACGCCGCCCTGTTTGTATCCATACACTGCAATGCGGTAGAAAACAGTGAGGCCCAGGGCACTGAAACCTGGTATTGGGCTCCGGCCAGCAATCCCAGCCTTTACATGCAAAAAGATGAGCGTGAGAAATTGGCCACCGCGATTCAAGACAGACTGGCCGCCGCCCTGGGGCGGCCCAACCGAGGAGTCAAATCTTATCAAAACCTGTGTGTTTTGCGCATGGCGGAAATGCCCTGTGCACTCGCTGAAGTAGCCTTCCTCAGCAATCCCGAGGAGGAAAGGCTATTAAATCAAGATTCCTTCCAAAACCTGGCTGCGAAAGCCATCGCCGAGGGTATCGCGGCATGTATGCCCAAAAAATAATCCCCCGGTAGAACTGAAGGGATAACTGTCAACAATGAAACTGTACATAGATAAGCAATGGAAACGAGCATTAGCTTGCTGGATGGCGATTGCAATTAGTTTGGCCCAGCCAGCCTGTGCCATGGCCCAAAGCCCTATTGAAGCTGAATTGCTCAATGACCGGGCCGCCGATATTATCGGCTCCGCTCCTCTGCAACTTCCGGGGCTCGTAATTCCAGAAGGCCTGACCGGGAATGGTGTCGTCGTCGGGATGGCTGACAGCGGCCTGGACAAGGGTAATCTGGTAGACTTACCGCTTGACTTGCAGAGCGCATCCGGTCGTATTCCCAGAGTAGTAATATTAAAATCATTTGCCGGCCGAGAAGTTCCTGACGATCCGATCGGACACGGAACCCACATGGCCGGCACCGTTGTTGGAAGTGGGGAAAGTTCGGATGGTCAATTTAAAGGAATTGCCCCCGGTGCCAGCCTTTATTTCCAGGGCTTATTAGACCAGGATGGGAACATAAGCCCTCCCGCCAACATGGAAACCCTTTACCTTCCAGCCTATGCAGCCGGAGTGAGAATTCATATTAATGGTTGGGGGGGAACGGGAAGCAGCTACGATTTTCGCAGTGCCCAAATTGACCAATTTATAAACAGCCACCCTGATTTTTTGGCTGTATTTGGGGCGGGTAACAAAGGTCCGGGACGCTCGACTCTAACTAACGAAGCCACCAGTAAAAACTCCCTGACGATAGGATCCAGCCAATTGCCACGCCCGGTATTCAGTCCAGAAGCCCTGTTTGCCGATCAGGCTGCCAATTCATCCAGCCGCGGACCCACCCCGGACGGCCGGATCAAGCCGGAATTATTGGCTCCAGGTTCAGCTGTTATATCGTTGTGTTCCAGTCTCACTACTTCAAACTTTGCCGCCAACCCGGCTTACACCCGTATGGGGGGGAGCAGTATGGCGGCAGCGGTGTCGGGTGGCGCTTTGGCTTTGCTTGAGGAATACCTGAAGGATCAAAAAGGGCTCAATACACCTCCGGCAGCGCTGCTTAAAGCGCTGCTTATCAATGGAGCGCAGCTTACTAAAGAGGGGCCTTCCGAGCAAAACGGTTTCGGCATAATGGATCTGGCCGGAACTATTTTGCCGTTACAGGACAATAGCTTCAAGATAGCAGACATTAAGGACAGCATGTATGATGGACAAAGCCTGGAATACCGTTTTAATGTAACTGATGCATCCCGGCCTTTCAAAACAACTCTAGCCTGGACTGATCCGGTTTCCGCAACAGGATCGGGCTCACAATTGGTGGATAACCTTGATTTGGAAGTAGTAGATCCCCAGGGACGGGTTTGGTTGGGCAATGACTTCAAAAGTCAGGGTGTAAGCGACAGCAAAAACAATGTTGAGCAAATTTGTATAACTAAACCCCTCCCCGGCCAGTATACAATTCGCATTAAGGCCAACCATTTAGTGGGGGATTTATCCAGCGACCATATAGCTCTGGTATATGGTCAGGCATTGCGGCATGAAACCGCGCAGAAGATTGTAGGGAACAACCTGGTGACAGCCAGCGGCGGTTCACTGGATCTAACTCAGTATAATATAAAGTCTTCAAGCAACGGCAAGCAAACTGCGGCTCAGGATAAAGCTATAACACCCGGCAGCGACCTGTACATCAGTTCCCGGACCATCTATAGCTTTAGCCGCAGTTGGGACAGCGGAGGGGTACAATTATTGGATGAGCCCCAGGGTACTTTGCTGGTGGAGATAAATCCTCAAGCCCGGCAGGGGGGATTTTTCCTCGAAGAAGATCTGTCATTTGATTCTATATTACTAAACGGGAACCAGGTGAAAGCCGGTAAAGACATTCCAGCCGGAGTAAAGGTACGGGCGAACATCAATCCCAGGCTGCAGACCATCTGGGCACTGGACGCCTCCTACAAAACCGTGCAGGGGGTCATTGAATACTTTGACCAGGATAAACAGCAATTTAAGTTAATCATGGATCCGCAGACATACCAGCTAGCGTCCTGGACCGCCATATCCAGCAATGAAAAGGTATTGGCCAGCACCGAGGCTGATGCGCCGTACGGGTCTTTTAACACCTACGGGTTGGACAGCCTGGCGGCCAGTTCCAGCGTGTTGATGATGGTGTCTTCCAATCATGAGGTGCAAAGCATCAGAGTGGAACGAAACACGGTGGTAGGCAATGTTACGGCTGTTGATATTGCGGCTCAGAATATAACCCTTGATAATGAGAAAAAGTACACCTTTTTTCCAGGAGCCAGAATATACCGCAACGGTGAACAAACTTCCTTGAAAAGCATAAAGCCGGGAGATAAAGTGTCCGCTTGTTTATTGGGAACCAACAATACGTTTCTTGAGCTTCAGGCTTACAGCCTGGTAGAGTATGGCCGGATCGTATATTTTAATCCCTCTCAGAAAACGCTCTATTTATTTGACAGCCGCAACAACTTTAAAATATACAACTTCTCCAATGACAGCCAAATATACCAGGGGGGCTTGCATCTAGAGCCCGGTTCAGTTAATTCCGGGGATTGGGTACGGCTGGTGCTCGATCCGGCTTCCCCCAAGATATTGCGAATGGACCTTGCTGAGAAGAAGCAGGAAGATGCGGTCAAATACTTCAAGGCTTATGATCCCCAAAAGCAGCTCATAATGATGAGCGATGGCTCATCACTTAAATATAGCGCTGCCACTCAGATGTCCAAAGGAGGATTCACATTTGCACCTGATTTGCTGATTCCCGGGGAAAAGTTAAAGATAACAACCCTGGTTGGTCTGGGAGAAGATAAAGAATACCTGGCCCGGGTAGAAGTGGCCGTACCATCAGGAGCCGCCCCAGATTTGCAGGTTGACGTCAGCCAGCTCAATGGCGTGCTGGTAATACGTGGTTTTACAACCGGGAGCAAGGTAGTTGTGGTTCGAGAAGACGAAACCAGGTACGATATTGACGTAAACGGGGATGGAAGTTTCAGCGGGCTTTATCCTTTAAGTTCTGGTGAGGTAAAAGTGAGAATTCTAGCGCTTGATTTAAGACAGGGGGGCATTGCCGGAATAGATAGTGAAATAATGTATATGGGACCGAAACAGCAAAAACAGTCGTTTATAGACATTGAACAAAATCCCGACCGAAACAGTATTCAAAACCTGGCCAGCCGGGGAATCGTCAGCGGGGTTGGCGACAACCGCTTTTCACCGGAGCAGTTCATCAATAGAGCCGAGTTCTTAACCATACTGGGTCAGGCCCAGGGGTGGTATTTGGAAGAATCAGAAGGCTTCTATTACTTCAAAGACAATGGCAAGATTCCCTGGTGGGCTTTGAATTCGATCTATTTTGCACGTCAGCGGGGAATTGTCAGCGGCTACCCGGACGGCAGCTTCGGACCCTGGGAAACGCTTACCCGGAGTCAGATGACCGTCATCCTGGGCCGTACACTGGTTCCGGGAGATTCCAATGCCAATAATCACACCGGTTCGCTGCCCTTCGTGGACAGCGGGGATATTCCCGGTTGGGCCAGAACCTACTATAGCTTATTTTATGATAAGGGCTGGCTGGGACTATTCGGGGAGGAATTACATCCCAATGAACCGGTTACCCGCGGGGAATCCGCCCGTTTTATTCAGCATATCCTGTATCCCTCTGATAACAATTAATCCAATCCCCAGCAAAATTCCCCATGATGTAGTTATTAAAACAGATAATGCAATTTATCAGAAGGTTTTTCCTCCTTTTTATTGAATCTATTATTTCAAAATGGGGAAGGAGCGGATAGGATATGAAAATGAAAAAGAAAACCAGATTGGGGCTTATATTATTGGTGGTGTTTGCCATGATGTGTCCGGGTGCGGCCCTGGCTATAACTACCAAAGCAACTGAGGCGCCTTTTAACAGCGCGGTTGCCAATTGCCTGGAGGACAGCAGCGATAACCTTACCATTCAAATCCCGCCCAAGGCTTTTGCCAAAAATATTACTGTAAAGGTATTTAAAAAGGCTGCGGCGGACATTAACGCCCCGAAAGAATACTATGTATGCCGGGCCAATGATATTACCTTTACCAATGTAAACAGCGTTCAGGAGACCAATTCCATGATCCCGCTGCGGATTACCTATAAGTTTGATAAACTCGAATATCTTCGTGCCTGTGATATGGATACATCCCAGCCGGTAAGCAAGTTCCGGGTAGGTTATTTCAACAATGTCCAGCAAAAGTGGGTTATTCTGCCCACTACGATTTATTGGAATGGAGAAAATGGAGTGGCGGAAGCCACGGCCAACCTGGGTTCGGGTCACTATGCCCTGTTCTGGGATCCTGATGCCTCCGGCTCGAATCTCAGCACCATGGGGGGAGAAAACGTACGCCTTTTTGTAAACTATACCCAGGTGTTTTCACAGGTGGAGCCTTTCATTTACGAGGGGCGGACCATGGTGCCCATTGGAGTAATCACCACCAACCTGGGCGCCCAGTTGACCTGGTACAGCGAAGACCAGCATGCCAAAATTCTGACTGACAAACATACTGTCGAAATCTGGGTAGGCAACACTAAAGCTCTCAAGGACGGAAACATCGTTGCGGTTCAGGTCCCCCCGATGATCATTGGAAGTAGAACCTTTGTGCCGCTCAGTTTTATAGGCCAGGCTATAGACGCGGAGGTAGTGTGGGATGGGTTTACACACTCAGTATATGTAACAAAGTAATTTAGTGAAAACATATTAAACAGCAGGACTGTCGCGAGCAAGCGACAGTCCTGCTGTTTAGATAATAGTCGCGTTCACCAATAATAAAGGCCACTTTCGCTTTAGCGTTGATGGCCTTGTGAATTCTAAGGTTGTTATTTGATTATTGCTGCAGCCAGAGTACTATCGTCTGATTGCTGGACTGTTGCTCCCAGGCCCGCAGCTGTTCTTCGGCTTTTTTGATTTGCTGGTCCAATTGGGCCGCTTGAGTGGTGTCCTGGGTTTGGGCCCGCTCGCTTTTTAGTGTGATGTACTTATCATAAAGCTCGCCGTAGCGCTGGGTAAGATCGGCTTTTTGCTCATCCTGGGAAACAAGCGTGCCCAAGGCCCTCAAACTAGCGGTCAGGCTTTGGGCATTTGAACTGCTGACTACGATTTTTTCTACCAGGCACTGTTTGCCGTCTATAGTTTGCTGTCCCAGGGATTGCATGGAGACTCCATACTCTCTGGCCAGGCTGCGGGCTTGCTCCTCTGCCTCAGCACTGTCTGCCACTTTAAATTTTAAGAAAGTAGAGACGATTATATACTCCTTATCACCGGTAAATTCGATTGAACCGGAAGCGCTGTAAAGGCCCGAGCCCTGGTTGGGATTCTCAGCGACTATTTTGTCAGAAGATGGATCGGAATTTTCCGCAGAAGAAGGATTCTGCTGATCCGGTGTACCGGTTGACTCGCTGGCGGGCGACTTCTGATCAGGGTTTACGGCTCCGGTTTGAGGGGCGCCGGAAGATTCCATCTGTACCGGGGCTTGCGCCACCTGGCCGGCCAGCTCCGGTTTAATTGTTGCGACGCCCGCAGCCAGAAGAAGAACTGCAGCGGCGCCCATAGCGACCTGTTTGAGATGCCGGTATTTGTTCGTAGAGCCGGCTTTATCTTCATTGATGCGCGCCATAACCGCACTGGAAAAGCCTGCAGGTGCGGTTATCTGCTTTTGGCCCAGCATGCTCAAAGCTGCTGCTACACGCCTGATTTCGTCCAATTCACGGCTGCAAGCCGGACATCCTTCCAGGTGCTCCAACAGTTTTCTTTCGTCTTCCCTGGCTAATTCACCATCCAGGAAGGGTGATAATATTTCCCCGGCATCAATGCAATTCACACCCACCACTTCTCCCTTATTTAGGTAATCGGAAAATCAATTTCCCACTTTTGATAACTGTTGCATTCTATCAAAAATATTTATTCTGGTATCTCACGCAATTCCCGCTGCAAGGTTTCGATTTCAGCACGAATGTATTTTCTTCCTCGGTTGAGCCGGGATTTTACGGTTCCCAGAGAGCACTCCAGCAACCCTGCAATCTCCTCGTAACTGTATTCTTCCATATCCCGTAAAATCAAAACCTGGCGAAACTCAAGACTCAAACGGCCTAAAGCTTTCCATACCAACTCCAGAAACTCCGCCTGTTCGATTTTTTCTACAGGGCTTTCCTCGCTGGCAGCAACTTCACGGGCAAACTCTTTGCCGCTTCCCACCGGCTCATTCAGACTGATGGTTATAAGCTTATTCTTGCGCTGGTGGTTAATCCACTTATTAAGGGCTATCCGCCGCAGCCAGGTCCCGAAATCGGCCTCCCGGCGAAAAGACTTAAGTGAGTTATAAGCCTGGATAAACACATCCTGAGCTAGATCCTGAGCGTTGTCGTGGTTTCCCGTAAGCTGATAACAATATGAAAAAACACGGTTCTGGTAATCTTCGATCAACTTTTCGAAGGCTGTAAGGCTGCCTTTTTGAGCCAATCGCACCAGATCGCTGCTCTCTGCCAAAAGAACCAACACTCCTGTTAAGGACGGCATAATTTACCTTCCTGCTATATTAGACAACGGCGTCCTGAAAAAAGTTCCCGTTTCCATAATCAATTTACCACAAAAACTTTTATTTTCCATATAAATTAATGTACCAAATAGTATATTTGGTATTTTCAAAGCATGGGTCAAGTTAATGGATTTGCTGCAAAAATATTACTATATTATATATATGCCAGCCTGGTTCAATGAGTGAGAATATTTTTATGCCAAAATTATTTTGAAATGGACTAATGTAGGGACTTGATGCAATTGGTTATTTTTATACATTAGTTGGGGAACTTTTCCTCGGAAACAAGTGTCTAATAAAAGGAGAGTCAAGGTAGTCCAAAGCAGGTCCTTGACCAGTCGTTATATCCGACCGGTCTTGCAGCATAAAAGCGGCATGGCCAGAACGGGTAATAAAGGAGGGGAGAAACAAAACACGAGGTTGTCGATTTTGTCGATGAATACCTGCCTGGGGATTTCGATCCCTGACTATCTTTAGGAATTATCCAACACTAATAAGGAGGGAAATAAATGCCAAGAATTAGTAAGAAATTCGCGCTGCTGCTGGTACTGGCCATGATGGCGACTATGTTCGTAGGCATGGGCACCGCCAGCGCCGCTACCACCAACTCAGCCCTGACTATTCCCACGGTCTCGGTCGACGCAAATAATGGGCAAACCCTGGGAACTATTCAGTTAGTTGAGAGCACCATAGGATCTATTGGATCCAACACCATCGGTGGCACTGTTTACGAGCAGGTCGTTGTGACCCTGCCGGCAGGGTCACAATTTGTTACGCCTGCTGTGGTTGGTACTTTTGCTCAATTTGTTGACTGCCCAACCAACAACACCAGTGGTACCCTAAATGGTATTGAAGATGGTAATTTACAATTTGTTGCCGGTACTAACAGAACCTTAGTATTTAACATAACCGGCCGGAGTGCTGCAAATGGCAGCAATCCTGCGGTGATCAACCTGCTGTTCAACGGCGCTTCCAGCCAGGTAAAAATTTCCTCTGGAGCTGCTGACTATGCAGTAAATATTCTGGACACCACCAATGCGATAAGCAGCGGTGACGTGATCAACGCTCATGTAGGCGTGGGCGGAACCTCTGCTTACGCTCTGTCTGCTCCCACCGTGAGCCAGGGAACCGGCAAAGCTCTGGGAATAATCAGAATAGTTGAGAACACCAAGGGAGCACTGGACAACACTGCCAGCCATAACAGTATCAGTGTAACCGTGCCCGAAGGCATAACCATTACCGAAGCTACTTGCACTACTGCAGGCGGTTTCCCGGCCAATAGCATAACCAACGGAGCTGGTACTGCTAATACTGCTGTACTTGGCACCACCTCCTCCGGACTATCCAAGGCTACCTTCTATGTAATTAATAAATCTCAAGCTCTGCCCGGAATCATTGACATTACACTGACTGTAACCGTCGACCTCAACGCCAAGAAGGGCGACATCGTTGCCACCATCGGCGGCAACAACACCTACATCACCCCCACCACGGTTATAGTCGGAAAATACGGCGAGTATGGAATCACCGCCGCGTGCGACGACCCGACCAACATCTATGCCGGCCGGGTAGACGCCAAGATCGGAACCTTTGTTATAACCGAGAACGTAGTTGCAACCCTGGTTGCAGACCGCAGTGTCAACCTGGAATTGCCGGAAGGCTGCAAATGGGTAACCATACCCACCCCGGTAACCACCAAGAGCAGCTTGCAATTAACTAATGGTCAGGTTCTGACCGGCTCATCCGAGCGGATTGCTAGTTTCAAAGTCAACCCCGCGAGCAGTGGCTCGGCCAGCACAGTTGAATTCAGACAGGGTACGGTAAGCGTACCAGCCGACTTCCCGGCGGGCGACCTCAATATTACCTTCAGCGGCACTGCCGGAGCCGAAGCTGATGACGGAAGCAAGGTAACCGTAAAGGTAGCCACGATCGTAACTCCGATTACGCTGACTGGCGCAACTCCTTCCCCGACCATCATCATCGGCGCCCAGGATCAGACCGACACCTCTTTTGAGGTAGTTGAAGCCGGTGTAGGCGCCCTGGCCGCCAAGGGCCCGGCCGCTGGAACTACCGTAACTGCATGGAGACTGGTAAGCGGTAACATTTTTGAACCGGTTTACGCTGCTGCTTCTACCTACAATGCCGAGCTTTGGATTCAGGCTCCGGCCGGTGTATACTTCACCGATCTGCCTGAAATCAGTGTGACCGGCGATCTGAAGATCGACACCAATGGTGTGAAACTGTCTAGCGATGACAAGAATATCATTCTTCCGATAACTACTTCTTCTACCAGCACGGCTAGCACCATCAGCTTCAAGAATGTCCACTTCACCGTGGACCGGACCGTTCCTCAGGGCGCCATGAAGCTGACCGCAACCGGAACCGCTGTAGACCAGTGGTTCAGATACTACGAAGAGAGTTCCTTAACAGCCGCTGCTAAGGGTCAGGTAGCCCAAGTGACTACTCCTGCTCCCGATGCGCAGAATAAAGTTGCCACCTTCGTAGTTGGCCAGAGCACATTCACCCTGGAAGGCGTAGAGATCACCATGGATGTAGCTCCTTACATCAAGGACAGCCGCACCTTCCTGCCCATCGCCTATGTTGGTCAGGCCCTGGGTATTGACGCCAACAACATTAACTGGGATGGAGTAAACCAGACCGTTACCCTGATGAAGGGCGACAAGGTTCTCCAGCTCAAGATCGGCAGCACCACCATGCTGGTTAACGGCGTTGCCTTGACTCTGGACGCAGCTCCGGAAATCAACAACAGCCGCACCTGCCTGCCCATCGCTCTTGTAGCCAAAGCCTTTGGCGAAAGCGCCAGCTGGGATGCAGCAACTCAGACTGTAACCATTCAGTAAGTTAAAGTAAACTACTTAATACCCTTGAGGGCCTGGCTACGCCAGGCCCTCTACTATTTAGTGCGCTCCCGTCGCCCTGGTGCTAAGGCCTTTGGTGAAGCAGCCAGCTGGGATGCGGAAACTCAGACCGTAATCGTTCAGTAACACTATAAAGAAACCACAAGCTTAAATCTCTGGGAGGCCTGGCAAGCGCCAGGCCCTCTGGTTTTGATACGGAATATAGCATGTCTTTTGCCGGTGAATTGCCGATAAGTATATAACAGTTTTTTCTTGACTCTGCCTGCGTGCAGTTGGATACTTGATTTAACAGCTATCTTGGCAATGTAAGGTGGACCAGGATATATTTCTATGCAATGGATAGGAGGTATTTTGATGATGGTGAAGATAAACAGGCTTCTCATGCTCCTGCTCGCGTCCTTGACAGTGGCAGGCCTGGCTTTTTGTGATCCCGCTGCGGCCGCTACCAGAAACCAGGCTTTTAACGTGCCGAATGTAGGTATCGGAGATGGTCAAACCCTGGGTACTATTGAAATCCTGGAGACAACCCCCGGTTCTATAACCGCCGGATTGCAGATCCTTATCACCCTGCCAGCGGATTCCAGCTACATGGCTGCACCTACGCCGGGGACCACCGATAAATACGTCTATTTGCCGCCGATGGCCGGAGTTGTCAGCAATTCGCTGGCTGCCGGGGATGTAATAGTAAACAGCAATAGCTCTTCCCAAACAATGATACTGGATATTGTTCATATTACCAATCCCGAAAAGGCCGCCTGCCTTAACCTGCTTTTTAATGTTCCCAATTACAGTCAGGTGAACATTTACGGGGGAGCGGGAGATTTTAGAGTAAACATCATGGAGGCTACCGGGGCGGTAAGTTCAGGAGAAATATCCAATAGTAAGGCGGTTGGCGGATCAACCACTGCCAGGATCCTGGACGCGCCCACGCTCACCAGCGGCACTGGCCGTACATTGGGTGTGGTTCGGCTGGAGGAAAACCTGCCCGGTTCCTTGCAGATCGGTAAACGGTCAATTACACTGGTTTTGCCCAACGGAATAACCTGGACCGGAGCAGACCTAAAACTTTTCGGGGGGTTTGCAGCCGGTGCTGTGGCTGTAAGCGCTATAGATGTGAACGAATCCGGTCAATCGCGGCTTTTGCTGGATGTCAATTATCAATCGACCGGTAGTCCGGGAATTATACAAATCATTGGGACGGCCAACATCGCTGCTTCAGTTATCCCGGGAGATATACAAGTGAGTATAGGAGGCCCCAATCCAGGCCTTAATACCAATCTTTTAAACTGCGCTAAAGTAATTGAAGCTCCTTCTAATAATATATCCAGGTTTACCATAGGCTCGCAAAGTTTGATTCTCAATGGAGACGTTCTGTCAATGGATATTGCCCCCTACATAAAAAACAACCGCACCTTCCTGCCGCTGCGTTATGTGGCTTTGGCCCTGGGAATCGACGAAGAAGACGGAGTCATTTGGAACGCTGCCAGCCAAACCGTAATTCTGAAAAAGGATGATAAAACGGTCCAGTTGAAAATTGGCAGCGGCACCATGCTGGTCAACGGTGCGGCCTTCACTCTAGAAGCGGCTCCGGAAATAAAGTCGGGTTATACCTGTCTTCCCATAAGTGCTTTGACGGGGGTCTTTGGCTATGTTGCGGAGTGGCAGGCGTCGAACCAAACGGTATTTATTCACTAGGCGTTAAACAAGTTTAATCTGTTCCCCCAAATGCAATATTCTTTGTGGGGGCAGTTAGCTATAAGGCTGCTGAGGGAACTTTTTCCGGCTAAAACAGGTCAAAATAGTAGAACCGTATACCCGATCGCACTATGTAAGTGGAGGCGGCCAACCGAAGCGCAGAGGCGCATACGCATATAGAAATTGTTTTGTTGAATTATTGGATATGCCTTGAGGAGGGATTATATTGATCGGTTCTTGTAAAAAACTTAGCTGGTTGATGCTGCTGTTGATCGTGCTTTCTATAGTCAGTGTACCGGGTAATGCCTCTGCCAGCAGTGTGATAACCAGAACGCTGGCCTTAAATATTCCCAGTATTACTATCGGGCCCAACCCGCAAAACCTGGGGACCATTCAAATTGCCGAAATACAAATTGCATCCCTGACCCCCATGATCAATGGAGAGAAACCGCTGCAGATATCCGTTGAGCTGCCGTCTGGCTCGACTTATGCTTATGTACCTGCTCCGGGCGATGAGAAAAGCTATGTAGAAATACCAGAAACCGTCGGTTCAAATCCCAATGGCCTAAAATTCGGAGATGTGACCATTGACAGTACCAGTACCTCAAAGAAATTGGTTGTCAATGTCATCACCCGCAGCAATTTTCTGGGCCAGGCTGTCATAAACATCCGTTTTGACAAGCCGCACAGCCAGGTCATCATTTTGTCTACCAACACTAAATACGAAGTTGCGATAACCCAAATGAGAAATTTTACGGAAATCGGCGTTATTAACACTTATGAATCAGAAAAAGTAGTCAATGCTTATGTAGGTGAAGGTTACACAACCGCCCAGGCTGCGGATTTGCCGAACTTAACTCCCGGAATAGGCAGAGTGCCGGCGGAGATTACCCTGGTGGAGAATGTGCCGGGTGCTTTACAGGCCTCCAAAAAAGCCCTATCTTTTACCCTGCCCGAGGGATTTACCTGGAATCAGGCCAGAATCAAGCAGAGCGGAGGATTTTTGGCAGGTGATATAAGCTTTGATCCGAAACAAGGTATTGATCTGGATGAGGCCGGCCGGTCCAGACTCTGGTTGGATATCAACCATTCGTCTTTGGATCTGCCCTGGCCTATGGAACCCAAACATTCTACCAACGGCAAACCGGGAATTATTAAAATTCAGGGCTTTTTTAATATTGCACCGACAGCTAAAGCGGGAGAAATTATCGTGAATATCGGCGGCGCCAACCAGGAGATTAATCCCAAGTCCATGGTAATTGGCTACCTAACTGGTTCCGAAACGACGTCCACCAAGGCTCAAACATCCACTTTCACTATTGGTGAAGGCGCTTTTAACTTAAACGGCGTGGACGTACTCATGGAGGCTGCTCCCTATATTAAAGGAGGTAGAACCTATCTGCCCCTGCGCTATGTCGCCTACTCCCTTGGTGTTGCTGACAACGGTATCATGTGGAATGGTTCCGAGCAGACTGCAACCCTGGTCAGAGGGAATCAGGAAATAAAACTTGCTATAGGCAGTACCATCCTTATGGTTAATGGGAGAATAGCCGGTTACCTGGACGTTGCTCCCGAGATCGACAATGGCCTTACCATGCTGCCGGTGGGCATTATTGCTGAAACGCTGGGCGGCCAGGTTGAATGGGATCCTGCCCGGCAGGAAGTTAAAATTACTTATCCCAAAGCGGGCGGGGTATCAAACTTGTAACTTTGATTAAAAAATAATGTTTTTAAAGGATCTTAGGGAGGGGTATTCTTGTCTCTAATTCGTTATATATATAAACTCGTTGTTGCTATTGTAATGACTGTTGTTTTATCAACTGGCAGCCAGACAGCATGGGCGGTTGATAGCAACTCAAACCAGCAAGCAGTTCCGAACGGGATAAGCTTTACCATCTCCGAAGGCGGCCCCGGAGCATTTACCGCTCGTCCTTTGGGGGATCAAGGGCGCTTGATCATTAAATGCCCCGCCGGAGTTAGCTTTGCCGGTAAACCTGAGATCACCGTGTCGGGGGATCTCAAACTTGATATTGCGGGCGCCATATTGAATGAACCCGCCAACGACCAGTTGACGATTCCCGTAATACAGTCATCAACTGTAGCCAGTACCATAAATTTCGATAGGGTCTTGCTTACCCTGGATCGTACGGTACCGGAAGGGGACGTGACTCTTAAGGTGGGAGGCAGTGCCATCGATTGGTCCGGTGCCGGGGCAGGGGCGGAAATGTCTATCCAGGTTCCGGCCGGCCGGGTTACAATTGGCGGGGTGGTTACACCTGCTCCAAGTGAACAGAATGCCGAGGGCAGCTTTGAAATCGGAAAGAATAGCTTTTTTCTCAATGGCGCAGAGACTGCCATGGATGTTTCCCCCTACATAAAAGACGGCAGAACTTTCATACCTTTATATTATGCGGCATTGGCGTTGGGAATCTCCGATTCCGGAATAATCTGGGATCAGGAAAGGCAGACGGCAACCCTGATGAAGGGGCAGAAGCTGGTCCAGGTGCAGGTAGGCAGTAATACCATACTGTTTAACGGTGTGGCAATTACCCTTGATGCCGCTCCCGAAATTGTCAACGGGCGGATCTGTTTGCCGGTTGCGTTGCTGGCAAAGACTCTGGGTGAGACAGCCAGTTGGGATCCTGAAAATCAAACCGTAAGTATTAAGTAGTCCAGGGCTTGAATAGATTTTGGCAGATACCCCACACAGCATCTTACTGTTGAGGAAGATGTTTATACAACTTTTACACATTTATCTTAAAAGATTGCCGAGTATATTGGTTAGAATAAAATAGAAGGAATGGAATCGACAAGAAAAATAAGCACAGTCATTCTTGACTGACTGGTCAGTTCCGCCATATACTAGGAACAATAATACTAAATACTGGAGAGGTTATTTACTATGAGGAAAAAAAGCAAACATAAAGTAAAAATCGCCATTATCCTTGCCTTCTGTATGATATTCCTTATATCAGCCCCGGTGATGGCCAAGGACAACACGGTTACTCTGACCCTTGATGATGCCATTAAAAGGGGATACAACAACAGTGTAGACCTTCGGAAGGCCACCCTCGACATTGAGTCGGCCGAAAATACGCAAGAATCCACTTATAACTCTTTGCAGACGACTACTATTACCTATGTGCAGGCTGCGAATGCCAATTCAGCCAATCTGGCCGTTCAGACCGCGTATACGACGTATGATCAAACCAAAGATAAAGTTGCCTATGACGTGACTAAAAAGTACTGGGATGTGAAGAAGTATGAGGAGCACCTGGCGGTGGCCGAACTATCCTACAAGAAGAGCCAGCAGGATTTGGGTATTGCCAGGCTTAATGCGGGAGTGGGACTTGGCACCAATGCTACGGTTTTAAGCGCCGAGTCTACCAACGCCCAGGCCAAAACGGCCTTGGAAAGCGCTCAAAATACACTGACCAATGCATACAGTCTATTCAATGTAGCGGTAGGACTAAATCGAGACGACCGACCGGAGTTAAGTGAGGAGGTTCCGGATTATAAAGCAATTAACAAGAACTCCCTGAGTATTGAGATCAGTCAGGCTATAACCAGTAATCCGAGCCTCTGGACAGCTCAGCAAAGCGCCCTTATAGCGCAGAATGCGGCGAACGGTGTATTAGCTACACCGGGCAAGAGCTACTATGATTATCAGTCGGCGTCGCTGTCGGCGGATAAGTCTCAACTTACGGTTCAAAGCACGGAAAAGACTCTGGCTACGACCATCGAATCGCTCTTTTATCAAGTCGATAATTTAAACCAATCATATAAACAACTGCTGGCCAGTCAGAAAGCTCTGGCTGAAGCCTACCGGGTCAAGAAGCTGATGTATGACGTGGGGATTGCTACTCAAAACGATGTCCTGGCGGCCGAAGTGAGTTTGGCCAATATGAACATGAGCATCAACGATTCCAAATATACAAACAACCTGTTGGGCGTTGCCTTTGAAAAACCGTGGGCAGCGGGCAGCTAAAAGATACTGGATTCTAAACTGTCTTTTATAAGGGGGCGTTACTTTACTTCCGGTAAAGGATACGTCCTCATTGTTTATTCTGGGGGCTGCTATTGCTATTTAGATTCATCTCGTATTTTCCTTAAAATCAAAGTATTGCCGTTTTATACAAAGGAGAGCTATAATATTATCAATTGACCAACCAGTCGGTCGGACATAATACATATTGGGGAGGGTCTTTTGTGGTAAAGGAGAAAAGCCTGACTTTTCTGCTGATTGTGCTTTTATCGGCTTCTTTGCTGGTATCATCCTGTTCGGGCAAACAGCAGGCTAATAAAGAGACGGAGCAGGCAGTTAGTGCGGTTCAAGTGGAGAAGCGCGACATTACTAAAAACGTCCGCTATTCCGGCATGCTGCGCGGCTCCAATGAAACCGCCATAATGCCAAAAGTAGCGGCGCGGGTCACCGCTATTCATGTCAAACCGGGCGATGTTGTGTCGGCCGGGCAGACGCTGATGACCCTGGACAGCAGCGATTATGAAGCGGCGGTTGGCATTGCCCAGGCCGCGGTAGGGGTAGCGGAAGCCAATAAACGGGCCGCCGATGTGAATAAAGAACAGGCCCGGGTGGCCTACGAGCGCGCCAAAACCCTGCATGACGCCGGGGCGATTACCGATCAGGCCCTGGAGCAGGCCAAAGCCGCCTATGATGTACTGGCGGCCGGAGCTGCTGACGCTGCTCTGGAGCAGGCCCAGGCCAACCTGCAGCAGGCCCAAACCAACATCGGTCATTGTACACTCAGCTCACCCATCAATGGAGTGGTTGGAAACGTTGCCCTATCCCTCGGTGACAACAGCAGCCCTTCTTCGGCAGCGCTTATCATTACCAACTCGACCGAATTAGAGGCCAGTGTTCTGGTTAATGAAAGTGAAATCAGCTACGTTAAAGAGGCCGACCAGGTTAAAGTTTTGGTAAAGGCGGTGGACAGCCAGCCTTTTACCGGCCAGGTGGTTTCCATATCCACGGTTCCCGATCCCGCGAAAAAGAATTATACCGTAAAGGTGGCTCTGCCTAACCAGGATGCCCGGATAAGATCGGGCATGTTTGCTGAAGTTACGGTCAATACCCAGAGCAAGAGCGGGGTTCTGGTGGTGCCGGTAAATGCGGTAGTTCCCCGAAGCGGCCGGATGCTGGTTTATGTGGTTGATGAGAACAGCCGGGCCCGGGAAGTCGACGTGGAAATCGGTCTGAAAAACGATGAATATGTGGAGATAGTCAAAGGCCTTAGCGAAGGACAGGTGGTAATTACTAAAGGCAACACCATAGTGCAGGATGGCGCTCTGGTCAAAGTAATTGCCGGAGGTGCTGAATAAATGAAAATTGTAAACCTGGCGGTCAAGCGTCCTGTAAGTATGATAATAATCCTCAGCATTATCTTGATCCTGGGCATGTTTACCTTTTCCAAACTGTCGGTAGACCTGTATCCGGACATGAAACTGCCTATCGCCGCGGTCATAACCAGCTATTCCGGCGCCGGTCCGGAAGAGGTGGAGTCCCAGGTAAGCAAGCCCCTGGAAAGCACCCTGAGCACCCTCTCCAATGTCAAACAAATAGATTCCCGATCATCAGCCGGTTCTTCGCTGATTATCATCCGCTACAACTGGGGAACCAATATGGACACGGCGGTGAATGATATCCGTGAAAAGACCAGCATGGTGGAACAGTACCTGCCTTCCGGGGCGGATAAGCCCACCGTATATAAAATGGACCCCACCATGATGCCTATCATCCAGATCGGCATCAGCGGCCAGGACATGACCCTGGCCCAACTGCAGTCCTTTGCCGATGACGTGATCGAACCGCGCCTGAGCCGGGTGCCGGAGATCGCATCGGTTTACATTACCGGGGGACTGGAGCGGGAGGTCAAGGTAAAGATAAACCGCACCCGGTTGGAGAACTACGGTTTGAGTCTGGGGCAGATCAACCAGGTCCTGGCCGCGGAAAACTTTAATGTTTCGGCCGGCAAGGTGCAGGAAGGCTCCGGCGAGTATTATGTCCGCAACCTGCAGCAGTTCAAATCGGTGGATGACATCAAAAATGTCGCCATAACCACCAGCACCGGCAATACCATTTTCCTTTCCGACCTGGCCGAAATTACCGACGGGTACAAGGACGACACCCAGATCACCCGGGTGGACGGGGGAGCGGCGGTAGGCATACACTGCATGAAGCAGAGCAGCGCCAACACGGTCAAGGCCTGCGAATCCGTCCAGGCGGAGCTGGAGGCCATCAAGCAGCAGTATGGCAAAGACCTGGACATCAAGGTGGTTTATGACCAGTCCACCTTTATCAGACAGACCCTCAGTTCCACCCAGCGGATGATGCTGGAAGGTTCGCTCCTGGCTATTCTGATTCTTTACCTGTTCCTGCGCAACGCCCGCAGTACAGTCATTGTTTTCACGGCTATTCCCATATCCATCATATCCACCTTCATCCTTTTATACTTTAATAATGAGACCTTGAATGTTATAACCATGGGCGGTCTGGCCCTGGGTATCGGGCGAATGGTGGACGATTCCATAGTGGTGTTTGAAAACATCTTCCGCCATCGCAGTGAAGGCGAAGGATTGATCGAAGCGGCTCTGAACGGGGCCTCTGAGGTGGGCAACGCGGTTATCGCTTCAACCATGACCATTTTGGCGGTATTTGCCCCTATAGCTTTTGCAGACGGGCTGGCCGGCATCCTTTTCAAGCCCCTGGCCTTGACGGTAAGCTTTGCCATATTCTGCTCGCTGATTGTATCCCTGACCATCATTCCCTTGATGTCCTCCCGCCTCTTGACCGACCGGGCTATGCATCCCAGCCACCTGGGCAGCCGGCGCCTGGCCAAAATAGTGGACGGTTTCGGGGGCTGGCTGGACAGCCTGGGTGAGAAGTATAAGGAACTGCTGCGCTGGTCGCTGGGGCACCGCCGCCGGGTGGTGTCCATCGTGGCTGTTTTGATGGTGGCCTCGATATGCGTAATACCTCTGGTGGGGGCTGAATTCATGGCTTCGATGGACTCCGGGGATATTGCCATAACTATAGAGACCGACAAGGGGAGCCTGCTGGCTGACACCGATAAACTGGTGAGCCAGGTTGAAAGTAAGATCCACGAGGTTCCTGAAGTTAACACCATATTCACCAGTGTCGGCAGCACGGGCAACATGCTGGCTACCGGCAGCAGCAGCCAGGGTGACAAAGCTTCCATTGCGATTAAATTGGTTCCCTTAAGCGACCGCAAGCGCAGTGTGGAACAGGTGACGGAAGATATAAGGCAGCGACTGGCCGATGTCCCAGGGGCCAAGATCAAGGTCAGCGTTTCCAGCCAGATGACCGGCAGCTCCGGTTCTTCCGCTTCCATAAGCGTTCAGATCAAAGGGGATGACCTGGATCAGTTAAGCGCGCTTTCCAAACAGGCGGTAGAAATTATGAAGAGTGTGCCCGGTACCAGAGAAATAAGATCCAGCATGCAGGATGGAAGCCCGGAAATCCAGATCAAAGTGGACCGGCAGCGGGCCGCTGTCTATGGATTGACTCCGGGCCAGATCTCCAGCGAGGTCAAAAATGCCATGCAGGGAACGGTTTCCACCCGCTACCGGGTGGAGGGCGAAGAAGTGGATGTACGCGTCCTCTACGCACCTGACCAGGAGGTCAATCTGGAGAACCTGGGCAGCATAAACATACTCACTGCCAAAGGCGTACCGGTGCAGCTTTCCCAGGTAGCGGAGTTTCGCATGGAACCGGGACCGGTTGAGATCAGGCGCATAGATAAAGTCCGTCAGGTGGTCATTGAAGGCGACCTGCTGGACCGCGATTTGAATTCGGTTATGGCCGATATTAAAAACGAGCTGGGGCAGAAGCTCATCCTGCCCAATGGCTACAGCATTGAATACGGCGGTCAGAACCAGGACATGATCGACAGCTTCACCAGTTTGGCCACCGCTTTGCTGCTGGCCATAGTCCTGGTGTACGGGGTAATGGCGGTGCTCTATGAATCGTTCTTCAATCCCTTTATTATCATGTTTTCCGTTCCGACCGCCTTTGTCGGAGTTATTCTGGCCCTGCTCATCACCGGCAAGACCTTGAACGTATCATCCTTCATCGGGGTCATCATGCTGGTCGGTATAGTGGTAGCCAATGCCATAGTGTATGTGGACTACCTGCAGCAATTGCGCGAGCGGGGCATGGAGCGCGATCTGGCCATTATGGAAGCCGGCCGGGTCAGGCTGCGGCCGATCTTGATGACCGCGCTGGCCACCATCCTGGCCATGTTTCCCCTGGCCCTGGGCCTGGGCGAAGGCGGCGAGTCGGAGGCGCCCCTGGCCATCACCATTATAGGAGGCCTGACCGTCTCCACCTTTGTAACCCTGCTTTTGGTTCCGGTTATGTACAGCCTGTTGGATGACCGGCTCGACAAGTTCAGAGCCCGCCGGAAGGCCAGAAAAGAAAGAAAAGAAAAGCCTGGGCAGGCCATCGAAACTTTACCGGAAACCGAAGCCTAAACAGATCCTGAAGCCAGGATCTAGAATAGATGGGGAGGTATGGCTGTGGCAGGTAAAAGAGGCAAAGGCAAGCGGGAGCTTATAATAGAAGCGGCCATTCAAGTATTTTCCCAAAAGGGTTATCACAATACCCGTATGGAAGAAATCGCCCAGGCCGCCGGAATAGGCAAGGGAACCATTTACGAGTACTTTGACAGCAAACTGCACCTCTTTCAGAGCATGATGGAGGACAGCCTGCAGGTTTATTTCCGCAGGATGGAGGGCCAGAGGACCGATCAGATGCCCATGAGCACAAGGCTGAGGCTTATGTGCGAGGCCCATATACGCTTTTGCTTAGAGAACCGGGAGTTGACCAAGGTGCTTTTTGGAGAAGCGGAAACCCCTGATAAAGAGCTCATGGAATGGGCTATGGCTATGCGCAAAGACAAATTGGAGCGCATGCAAAGCCTGCTGGTGGAAGGGATAGAGAGGGGCGAACTCAGGTCCGATCTGGATTTACATATGCTTAGCTTCTCCATCCTGCATACCCTGGCGGCTTTCTGGTTTCCCCTGGTTATGGAAGATTGGCAAATGGACCCGGAGTTGCTGTCCGTACAGTATGCCGACTTTATTATGAATGGATTAAAGAAAGCTTAGCTAAAAAAGAAAAAGCAGAGAGGACGGTTCTTTGTGCTCGGCCTGCCGAGCACAAAGAACCGTCCTCTCTGCTTCCAATCCTGAATTGAGTACCCCGGTGAGATTTAACACGATAACCAACGGAAATAATGACATCCAGGTTATAGTAGGTTACATTTCTCTCAACCTTTCTTCCGCCTTCTTCTTGAACTGTTGCAAAATTTGCAACAGTTAAGTTTTCATTAAGTTCTCCTTCATTAAATACATTTTTAATGTGTCGTAAAATAACGGATTTATCTCTTTGAAAGAGTTCTGCCATTTGATTTAATGAAAGCCATACTGTTTCATTATCAAGTCTGACATCAATTTTGATTTTTCCATCTTCTGTCTGATATAACAATATATCAGAATTACTGATTTGTTTATCGCTCATGTTCAGCACCCCGTGAATATATCTGCGATAAATCATTCGACACTAACTTACCATTTCCTTCATATGTTGTAAAAAATGACAATATAAGAGCCGGAATCGTGGCATTATTGGAAAGAGATGCCCATATTTTGAATGGGGGAGCGAAGGGAAGCAATAAACCGGACCAGGCCGCATTTACACCCCAGACTGTCTTTTGACTTGCCCGGAGTTATATATTACTATGAGGCTACGCCATCGAAAAGCTTATGGAGGGTTTGTTTTCCCTCCATTTCTTCTAGCCATTTTAGTGTTTTTGGAGGGATTGCATTGAATTTGGGCAAAGTTATGGTAGTATTTGGGACCAGGCCAGAAGCCATCAAAATGGCTCCGGTAGTCAAGGAACTGCAGAAACAAGAGGAACTGCAAACCATAGTGACAGTGACCGCTCAGCACCGGGAGATGCTGGACCAGGTTTTGGACCTCTTTCAGATTCAACCGGATTATGATCTGAATATAATGAAGCACCACCAGGATCTCTATTCAATAACCACCGGCGTTTTGACCGGTTTAAAAGAAGTCCTGGAAAAAGAACAACCGCACCTGCTTTTGGTGCACGGAGACACCACAACTACCTTTGCCGCAGCCCTGGCTGCCTTTTATCAACATATACCGGTCGGCCATGTCGAAGCGGGCCTCAGAACCCGCAATAAATTCAACCCTTTTCCCGAAGAGATCAACCGCACCCTGACCGGCAGTTTGACCGACCTGCACTTTGCTCCCACGGACAGCGCCCGGGAGAACCTCATCGCCGAATCAACCGCCCTCTACCGGATATGGGTAACCGGCAATACCGTAATCGACGCCCTGCTTCAGACTATCAAACCCGATTACCGGTTCCCGGAGGAATTTGCCGATATAGATTTTAGCAAACGGATCATCCTGGTCACCACCCATCGCCGGGAAAACTGGGGTAACAACATGCGCAGCATCTACCAGGCTTTGCTAAAGCTGGTGGAGGAATTTGCCGATGTGGAAGTGGTCTTCCCGGTGCACAGAAACCCGATCGTCAGGGATTTGGCTCAAGAAATGCTGGGCAGCCGCCCCGGTTTTCACCTGATCGATCCCCTGGAGTACGAGCCCTTTTCTCATCTCATGAATGCCTCCTACCTCATTCTTACCGATTCGGGCGGCATTCAAGAAGAAGCCCCCTCACTGGGAAAGCCGGTGCTCGTTTTACGAGACTATACCGAGCGCCCGGAAGCGGTTCAGGCCGGAACCGTCAAACTGGTGGGAACCACTTCGGAACGGGTATACCAAGAGGCCCATTTGCTATTGGCCGACCGGCGGGAATACAATAAAATGGCCCGGGCCATCAATCCTTATGGAGACGGGCATGCTTCCAAGCGGATTGTCAAGGTGATCAAAGACTTTCTGTACTCGCGGATAGGGGCGGAAGAGAGATGCTAAATAAATAAAATGAATGCCTCTCAGGTAGACTAATAGCGTAAAAAGTACTATCCGGGAGGTAATATGATGGATCCGTATCTTAGGGCGCTCTTTCAAACTCTACTGGCATTTCTGGGCATCCTGGTCTATGCTCGCATATTGGGAAAGCAGCAGATGAGCCAGCTTACCTTTTACGAGTATGTCACCGGCATTACCTTTGGCAACATAGCCGCCAGCCTGGCCATTGACGAGTCCGACAAAGTCTGGCTGTTTTTGTGGATTTTGACCTTGTTTTTCCTGCTCAGCTATTTTGCCGGATATCTGACGGAGAAGAGCCGGCCCCTGCGCAAGCTCATCGAGGGAGAACCGACCGTTTTAATTCATAATGGGAAGATCCTTGAACATAACATGAACAAAACCCAATACAACATGGAAAACCTGATGATGCAGCTGCGGGAAAAAGACGTCTTTAATTTGGCCGATGTAGAGTATGCTATAGCTGAAACCGACGGGGTTATCACCGTTCTCAAAAAGTCACAAAAACGCCCCGCCACTCCGGCCGACCTGAATATCAGCACAGGCTACGAGGGCCTGCCGTCAGAACTGATTGTAGACGGAAAAATAATATATCAGAACTTGAAGCAAAACAACCTGGACGAGCAATGGTTGATGATCCAGTTGAAAAATCTGGGCTACAACGATCCTGCCGAAATCAGCTATGCTGTTTTAAATCCCGACGGGCAGATTTTGATAGACGAATACCGGGATAAGCTTGAGCATTTAAATGACATCTCTGATTGAGCAGGAGGATTCAACAAGGGGGAAAAATATTGACCAGCATTAAGTTCGGAATGGACGGCTGGAGGGCAGTATTGGCCAGGGAATTCACCTTTGCCAACTGCCGGTTGGTGAGTCAGGCTATCGCCACCTACCTGACCGGTCAGAACCTGACTCGCAAGGGATTAGTAATCGCTTACGACCACCGTTTTATGGCTGAAGAAATAGCCCGGGAATGCGCCCGGGTCATAGTTGGTAATGGGATCAGGGCTTATGTAATGCGCAAGGCTGTGCCCACCCCGCTGGCGGGCTTCGCGGTACGTCACCTGGAAGCAGGCGGAGCGCTGGTTATTACCGGCGGCCAATATTCACCTGAATACTGCGGGGTAAAATACCTGGACGGCCACGCCGGGCCGGCCCTTCCTGAAATTACCGAGGCTCTGGAACAGGAAATTGAACGTTTAGGCAGCAGCGGGCGCATTTACGAACTGGACCTTTATGAAGCCGAAAAGCTGGAACTCTACAAGGAGATTGATCTGGAGCGGGTCTATCAGGATGCGCTCAAAAAATTGATCAAAACCAAGTTTTTTGACAAACCGAGTATAAAAGTAGTGGTTGATCCCATGTTTGGCTCCGGAACCGGCTATTTAGAAAAAATACTGCAGGAACTGGGATGTGAAGTTAAAACGATTCACAATTACCGGGATCCGTTATTTGGCGGCACTCCACCCGAGCCGGGTGCTGACAATCTTCTGGCTCTGCAAAACGCGGTTCTCTCTTATCAGGCCGATATGGGGCTGGCTATGGACGGAGATGCCGGCCGGGTTGGTGTTGTTGACGATGAAGGGGTATTGCTGGAGCCCGGTCAGTACATGGCTTTGCTGCTCAGCCACCTGCTTAAAACCCGCTCCCCTTTAGGACCGGTGGCCAGAACCCGGGCCACCGGCACCCTGGTCGACCGGGTCGCCGCTAGAAACGGATTGCAGGTGCACGAAACCCAGCTGGGATTTGCCTATTTAAGCCAGACCTTGCGGGAGCGCGCCTGTATGCTGGTCGGGGACGAAACCGGTCAACTGGGAATCACCGGTCATGTTCCGGTAGCCGATGGGATACTGGCCGGTCTGCTGGCGGTGGAAATGCTGCTCGGCGAGGGACGGCCCCTGTCTTTGATAGTCAAGGAATTTGCCGCCGACTATGGTTCCCCGGTTTACCTGCGCTATAGTATTCCTTTTGAACAGGCCAATAGAGAAGAAGTAGAAAAAAAAATGATCGGGTGCCAGTTGAGAAATTTGGCCGGGATGAAAGTGATTTTGTGTGATTGGGAGAGAGATCTCAAGATTTCTATGGAAAATGGGAATTGGGTCCTGGTACGAATGTCGGGTTTAGACAATTTTTTAGATGTATACATAGAAGGAGAAAGCCAGGAACAGGTGGAATTAATAAAGGATGGGTTATTACATATGTTGGACCTATAGTCCGGAGTCAAATAGGCCTTTTGACCTAAAGACAAAAGGCGGAAAACCCATAATTTGCGGTGAATTTAGGAAATTGGAAGGATTTTTATGAATAATGCCGAATCACTCTTTGATAGTGAGGAATTAGGCGCCGCCCAGATAAGAAGTCTGGAGCAAGTTATCTCCCGGGTAATCGACACGCTGGAGAATGGGCGCAACGATCTGTTTGAGATTTCTCAGGACTGCCGCAAGCAGAGTGAGAAGCGGGAGCTGGAAATGGAGCAGATCAAGGTGGAAATCGGCCAGATAATCCGCGAAGTGGACAAATACGAACGCGAGGAACGAATGGCCAGAATTCACCTCATGGAAGTCAGCAAAAACTTTCATTCCCACAGCGAAGAGGATATAAAACAGGCTTATGAAAACGCCCGGCTTATCCAGGTAACCCTCATGGACCTGCGGCAAAAAGAGATCTATTCCCGCCGTCGCCGTGATGAACTGGGACGGCAGATCAAGCAGATGGCTACCGTAGCCAACCGGGCGGATCGGCTTTTGAGCAACACCACCCTGGCTCTTAAATTGCTGACCGGCAATGCGGACAAGATCAGCGGGGCTCTGGAGGGAGCCGCCCGCCGCCAGCAGATGGAACTCTGGATCATTGAATCCCAGGAGGCGGAGCGACGCAAAATTGCCCGGGATCTCCACGACGGTCCCGCTCAGAGTATGGCCAGCATGTTGATTCGCCTGGACCTGATCGAGAGGCTGGTGGGCGAAGACGGCGGCGCCTTTGTCGATGAATTGAACAAGGCCAAGGATATGGGACGGGAGAGCCTGGCGGAAATCCGCCGGATCATGTTTGACCTGAAGCCCACTCTGATGCATGAAGACGGATTTGTATCGACCCTGAAGGATTATTTCAACAATTATGAAGCGAAATACAATTTCGAAATCGATTTTTCGATATTAGGTAATCTTAAAAAGTGCGATCTATCTATGGAGATAGCCCTGTTTCGGCTGGTGCAGGAAGCAGTAACCAATGCCAGGAAGCACTCGGGGGCCAAACGGGTTCAGGTTAAGATGGAGGAAAAAGGGAAAACCCTCACCCTGTTTATCAAGGATGACGGAATTGGCTTTGTTCCTGACAAAATAAGCAGCAAACAGGAAAGCTACGGAATTGTGGGGATGAAGGAAAGAGTTGAATTATTCGGTGGTCAGCTGGACATCTTATCCGAGCCAGGTGCGGGTACTCAGGTAGTGATTAAGGTGCCATTGGAAATGGAGGCGGGTTATGGGCAGTATAAAGGTTCTGATTGCTGATGATCATGTGCTGGTGCGCGAAGGTCTGCGCAAACTCCTGGAGCTGGATGAAAATATTGAGGTAATGACCGAGGTAGGGGACGGCCAGGGAGCCATTAATATAGCCCGCAAAGCCAAACCGGATGTAATTTTGATGGACGTAAATATGCCGGGAACCGACGGCATTGTTGCCACAAAAGTTATCAAACGCGAGTATCCTTCCATAAAGATAATCGCTTTAACTATATATGAAGACGAAGAAGTAGTGGAGATGGTCAGAGCCGGCGTCTCTGCTTATGTATTAAAAGACGTGGCCGGAAGCGAACTGGTGGATACCATCCACAGGGTAATGCAGGGCGAAATAGTCATCCATCCCCGGGTGGCCAACCGCCTGGTGCGCGAGTTGAATCGCAGCGAATCCAAAAAGAATGAAGTGCGCCTCACCAAAAGGGAAAAAGACGTCTTGGATCTGCTGGTCAAGGGCAATACCAACAAAGAAATGGCCGACGCCATGTTTATCAGTGAAAAGACGGTTAAAAACCATCTCACCAGCATATTCCGCAAACTGGGGGTAAAAGACCGCACCCAGGCCGCAGTGTACGCCCTCAAACACAATATTGTGGTTGACGACGAATAGGAGAAAAACGAGTTGGGGGACGGTTCTTCAACTCGTTTTCCAAAGAAGCTGTCAATGTTTAACTATATACAAAGCAAAATGAGTTGAAGAACCGTCCCCCAACTCGTTCCCGCAACAAAATCTCCGTATCCGTATTACACGTATTACACGCACCTTCGAGTTACTAGAATACCTCTTCCCAGCATATGATATATCAGGAGCTAGGAGGGGGTTTTATGGTAGTATTATTGAAGATTTTATGCTTTGCTTTGTGGTTGTGTATTATGTTTTTTTTATTTATAGCTCCTCAGACCCGCCGTCATAAAAAAAGCTATACCATAACCAGCGACGGCAAAGACGGCCGCCGTTTAAGAGAAAAAAACATGTAATAATATCGATCTTTTTCACCAAAGTGAAGCTTTTTTTCCTGACCTTCCTGCCTTTTACTGCCTTCTATGAGCATAAATTTCTTTTATCGTCCTTTTTCCTAGCGATTAATAGGAAATTCTTTTACAATATTATATATTGAGTGTAAGGGGTGGGCGCGGATGCTTAATTTAATTTTAGATATTCTATTTCCGCAAACCTGCTGTGCGATCTGCCGCCGGCCCGGCCGGTTCATAACCAGAAATCCATGGTGCGCCGACTGTACGGATAATATGGAAAAGCTCCGCTACCAGCTGCCCATCTGCGATAAATGCGGTAAATATATTGAATCAGAAAGCAGGTTATGCAGCGACTGCAAAGAGCGCATGCCTTCCTTCGAAATCTGCCGGGCGGCAGGGCCTTATACCGATCCCTATCGGATTGCTATTAAAGTCTTAAAATTCATAGGCAAGAAAAACCTGGCCTATCGAATGGGATGTATGATGGCCCAAGTGGTAAAAGAAGAAAAACGCTTTTGGCCTATCGACCTGGTGGTGCCGGTTCCCGCTTCCCAGGGAAGCCTGAAACAAAGGGGATTTAGCCAGACCGAGCTGCTGGCCCGGCAGATTGCTAAAAAACTGAAGCTCAAAGTGGGAGCCCAGCTGTTGGTCCGGGTAAAGGAGACTCCTGCTCAGAGAGAGCTCACCCGTGAAGAAAGGGAAAAGAATTTACAGTCAGCCTTCGATATAAAAGATAGGAAGAAAGTGCAGGGCAAAAGCATTCTGCTGGTTGATGATGTTTACACTACCGGATCCACTATCAAGGAGTGCACCAGAATCCTGCTGGAGGCGGGCGCGTCCCGCGTGTCAGTGATAACCTGGGCAACCGGGATAGCTTATTAAAATTTTGAGGGAGGCTGGTCCCCATGGCTGATATTATAAACTGTCCGGAATGCGGCCGTCTATTTGCCGCTGATGGCGGAAGAAGGGTCTGCCGCAAGTGTCTGGAAAAGGAAGACAACGAGTATGCCACGGTCCGTAAATATATAAGAGATCACCCGGGGGCCAGCGTATTTGAAGTATCAGAGGAAACCGGAGTTGAAGAGGAGAAAATACTGCAGTTTCTGAAAGATGGACGGCTTCAGTCAACTGGCTATGTCGAGATCGCCTTCTGTGAGCGATGCGGCAAAAAGATCAGCGGAGGAAGATTCTGTGACAATTGCCGGGCCCAGGTGAATCAGGAAGTTCGTTCCGCCATACCCAAAGAGACTTCTCAGCCTAAAGTAGCCCGCGATTCCAAAGGCTTCCTTAAAGATTCAGATAATATCAGGAAGTCCTAGGACATCTACAGGCTTTAGTTAAAGAAGTGTAAGAGGTAGTATAAGGACATAAGGACAAGGAAAAATAAAAATAACAGCATTTTTAGCATATATAAGGCATTAAGCCTTTTCTCTTTTTCTGCGACAATACAAATAGAACAATACTCACGAGGTGACAGTTATGATGATCTCCAGAACCCAAGTGCAGAATCTACTAAAAGTATATGAAAAGACTTTGGGCAGCAAACAGGTGGGAAAAGTTGATTCCAGCCAGCCGGTTACCAAAAAAGATGACGTGAATATTTCTGAAGCCAGCAAGCTTAAACAAAAGGTTTTGCAGGCGGTTAACCAGGCTGATGATATCCGCACCGACAAAGTCAATGAAATCAAAGCTCGAATAGACAGCGGCACTTATCAGGTTGACGATGGGGATGCAGCTCAGAAAATGATTGAAAGGACTATTGTTGACCGCCTGATATAGGAAGTGGGGAAGTCCGTGGAAAATGTGATCAGGAGCATTATGGCGGCTGTTAAGGAAGAAACCTCCATACTGAACAGCCTGATTGAGATGGGGGAAGAGAAGAAGCAGCTGATTATAAGCAACAGACTGAGAGAATTGGATACTCTGGTACACAGTGAGGGCATCGTTGTCTCTCGTCTGGAGAGAGCAGAGGGTGCCCGTTTTAAATTGCAGAAGGAATTGGCATCCATCTGGGATGTACCGGTGGAGAGGGTAAACTCCAGCGAAATGCAGTCCCGGATAGGAAAGCAGTTTCCCGAGCTGAGTAAAGAGCTGGACAGTTTATTAAGCGGGCTGACCGGGGCCGTCGAACAGCTGCAGAAGATCAACCGGGAAAACCGGGAGCTGACCAATTACGCCCTCGAATATGTTGATTATCTCTGGACCCTTGTGGGAGGGGATGCGGTGGGACTCTATTCCGCTGACGGCATCGAGGCCGAGGATAAATCTGCCCGGATTGGACACAAGGTGCTTGATCGCAAGGCATAAAACGATCCGGGAAAAAGAAACGAGGTAGGTTTATGTCAGGATTTTTCGGTTTAGAAATCGGCAAACGGGCTATATTTGTCAATCAAACGGCTTTGAACACGGTCGGCCATAACATGGCCAACGCCAGCACCACCGGCTACTCAAAACAGGTTTCGAATCTGACGGCGGCCATTCCTTATTGTACGCCCTCCCTGAGCAGTTCAACCTCGGTGGGTCAGCTGGGCACCGGGGTCACCATTTCAGCCGTGGAGCGCATGAGAGACGCTTACGTTGACCGGCAATACCGCTATGAAAATACCTCCCTGGGTTACTGGGAGGCTACTCAGCAGAGCCTGGACAAGATAGAAGTCATAATTAACGAGCCCTCCACCACCGGCCTGCGCTCGGTAATCGACCAGTTCTGGAAATCCTGGGAGGACCTGGCCGCCAATCCGGAGAACAGTTCCACCCGCGCGGTAGTCGCCCAGCGGGGTGAAGCCCTGGCCGACACCTTTCAACATATGTACCGGCAGTTGATTGATCTAAAACAGGACCTGAACGCCAATGTTCAGATCGCTGTTGACGAAATAAACACCCTGGCCTCCCAGATAAAAGACCTCAATGTTCAAATAGCGGCGATCATGACCTCCGGGCAGTCGCCCAACGACCTGGAGGATAAGCGGGATGTGCTGATTGACCAGTTAAGCAAGCTGGTCAATATCAACATTACCGATGGCGAGAACAATATGGTAAATATCCAGATCGGGGGGCGCAGTCTGGTCCAGGGAGCCTTTTACAACAAGCTGGACACGGAAGAGGACTCGGACGGCATGCACATGGTGGTGTGGGACGACACCCGGGTGCGCACCGGTATCAGCGGCGGTGAACTCAGGGCCTATTTGGACGCCCGCGGTAAAACCTCCCTGTCTCAGGAAAAGGAACCCTCCGAATATACCGAAACGGTTGCCAATCTCCTGGAACAGCTCAATTCCCTGGCCAAGTCCATTATCACCAGGACCAACCAGGTGCACAGCCAGGGCTATAGCCTCAACAACAAAACCGGCGAACCTGACAATACCGACTTTTTCAATATGCCGACTACGACCTCACCCGATGACTATCTCTACTGGGCCAGAGACATGGCGGTTTGCACCACCATCGTGAAGGATCCCAACAATATAGCCGCAGCCGCCTCGCGCACCTGGGACGATGCGGGCAAAAAAATCAATTTTGGGGACGGGGACAACGCCCTGGCCCTGGCCGGCCTCAAGCAAAACATGAACAACGACCTGCTGGTATTTACCGACGGTATTCCGTTGACCGCCGACGCTGACATCAGTTTTGATATCGTGCGCAGCGGCTATCCCAATACGACTATAACCATCAGCCCTGCTACCTATACCACCACCGCGGAGCGGGCCCAGGCCATTCAAGACGCCATTGAAGCCGCCGGTTTGGACGGATTTACGGTAACCGCCAACGGCCAGAGGCTGGTGTTCTCTTCAACCGATACCAGTTTTACCGGAGTCAACTCCCTCACCGTAGACGGCGTGGCTTACGGCGATAATACAGCGCTTAAAATGGTCGGCGGCTGTACCAACGACGATTTTTGGCGGGCGGTAGCGGCCGAAGTGGGAGTCAAGGCGCAGGAAGCGGAGCGCAATTATGCAAACCAGGACACCCTGGTTAGCCAGCTGGACAATAAACGGCAATCGGTTTCCGGAGTCTCGCTTGATGAAGAAGCCACCGACATGATCAAGTACCAGCACGCTTTTAATGCGGCGTCACGCTATATTACCGTAGTTGACGAAATGCTCCAGACCATTGTTGAAAAAATGGGCCTGGCAGGGAGGTAGTGAAACATGATCAGGATAACCAATAATATGATAGCCAACACCCTGACGAGAAATATGAACAATAACATGAAGAACTTATACAAACTGCAGGAACAGATCGCCACCGGCAGAACGATCAATAAGCCCTCCGACAATCCGGGGGGACTGGTGCGTTCACTGCGCCTGCGCAGCGATATTACCGCCAATGAGCAGTATCTGGCCAATATTTCCGATTCTTTAAGCTATATGGATACCACTGAATCGGCTATGAACAACCTGACCTCGGTTTTGAACCGGGTTCGGGGGCTTACCGTTCAGGCCGCCAACGGGACCAATGATGATTCCGCCCTGCAGTCCATAGCCGAGGAATTGAGCCAGCTTCGGGAGCAGCTGCGGACCATTGCCAACAGCACCTATGGCTCCAAATATGTATTTGCCGGCAGCAACGTGACCGAAGCCCCCTGTACCGAAGACGGCCAGTGGACCGGCAACAATACGGAATTAATGCGGGAAATAGGCTCCGAGGTCAAGATCCCGGTAAATATCGATATGAAATCGTGGTTTATCCAGCCGGGCCAATCAATCAGCGGAACCGGCGCGTCAACCGATATTTCAGGCCTGTCGGCAGCACCGCCCCCTTCCTTCCGGATACAGGTGGACGGAGACGCCGCGGTACATACGATTACCCTGGATCCGGTGGGGCCTCCGGCCTTAAACAACGGAACCGATATCGCCGCCGCCATGCAGACCGCCATCAACGCCGTAGTACAGCCCGGCTATGATTATGCCGGGGTTACCGTGACCTATGACGCGGTCAACGGCTATGTTATAAGTTCAGCCAGCACCGGAATAAACTCGGGAGTTCATATCACTTCCGGGACTAATAACGACGTTGCCGATGATTTGAAACTGGGTATCACCACCGGGGGCACTGAAAACGCCGGCATATTCGCGGTAATGGACCAGATAATAAATGCCGTAAACAGTGGTGACAGTGATATCACCAGCGATCTTTTGGGCAAAATAGATCAGAAGCTGGACACCCTTTTGACCAACCGGGCAATAGTAGGGGCCAGGACCAACCGCCTGGAAATGCAGCAAACCCGCTTGAAAAGCATTGATATTTCCTATACCGGGCTTTTATCAGATAATGAGGATGCTGACATGGCCGAAGTAGCTGTCAATTTGCAGGTGCAGGAAAACGTCTACAACGCATCCCTGGCCGTAGGAGCCAAGATAATCCAAGCATCGTTGATCGATTTTCTTAAATAATAACCACTTAAGGTTCGGCTTTAAGGGGGAAGTATATGCAGCTCAGGATAACGTCGCAAATGGCCCGCGTCGGGCTTGATATAAGCAAGCCAACCCTTAACCTGCAGTCGACCAAACCCCAGGTGGATCTGGCGATTACTCCGGCCCGCCTGGATATAACGATCCCCAAACCCAAAGTCATCATAGATCAGAGCCAGTGTTTTGCCGATGCGGGGAAGCGCGGTTTGTTGGATTTTGCCCTGTATTGTACGGAATACAGCCGTTCCGAGTTTTCCGACGCCCTTGCAAAGCGGGTCAGCGACGGCAACCATCTGGCCGCCATACATACGGGCTCATCCATAGCCGATCTGGGGGTGGAGGCGATGCAAGACCGGCAGCATGTATTTGAGATCAGGGCTATCCCCCAGCAGCCTCCGACGATTGAAGCGGATGTGCAGCCGGTCTCCATAGACTATGAACCGGCCCGGGTCGATACATCATTAAATAAGGGAACGGTTGACCACCAGTTTCAGTGGGGCAAGGTGGAGACCTATTTACAACAGCGCAATTACATCGATATTCAGTGGATAGATGAGCATATTTAAAGAGGGATTGTTGGGCCTGAAAAGGAGGATTTATCGGTGACCCGAAACAAAAAAAAGGAAACGGACCCAGGGCTGGATCGTTCCAAGATTATAACCTTTGCCGATGGCATACCCGCTTTTGAGAATGAAAAGGAATACTATCTGTTTCCCCTGCAAGAGGGCAGCCCGTTCTTTTATTTAAAGTCGGCCAACAGCGATCTCTGCCTGTTGATGGCCGATCCCTTTAGCTTCTTTCCCGATTACCAGATCGATTTTCCCGATCCTCTGCTGGAGGTTTTGGGAGCCGGAGAGAGCACCGCGGGCTTGATGGTTTTCTGCATATTAACCCTGGGCAAGGAATTCAAAGAGACCACTGCCAACCTGCTGGCCCCGGTGATAATAAACGCCGAAAGCCGTAAAGGCATGCAGTTTATCCCTCAGAAAACGCAGTACCGGTCCCGCCACCGCCTGTTTCCCGGCGGGCCTGAATCAGATGCCCCTCGGGCTCAGGAGGGGGCATAGATGCTACTATTAAACAGGAAAAAGGGCGAAAGACTCATTATCGGTGACAACATAGAAATTACGGTTATAGACGTTCAGGGTGAGAGTGTAAAGCTGGGTATTTCAGCGCCACGCTCGGTCAGTGTCTATCGCAAAGAGATATATGATGATATCGTGCGCTCCAACCGCCAGGCGGTGGAGAACATGGCAGAAATTGGCGAGAAAATTAAAGTTTTGCAGGACATCATCCGAAAAGATGATTAAGAGATATTTTATCATTTAAGCTGCTCCAGAGGGGAGATGAAAACATGGCGAATGTTGCAGCAACATCATCCAACGCATCATCTACATTATACAGCAACCGGATTTCGGGTCTGGCCAGCGGCATGGACACCGAGAGCATGGTAAAAAAGATGGTGGATGCCCAGCGTATGAGTTCAGTGGATCCCCTGGCCAAGTCCAAGCAACTGCTGGAATGGAAGCGGGAGGACTACCGTTCGATCAACACCAAATTGATGGCTCTGAGAACTGCGGCCTTCGATGTTAAAATGAAGACCACTTTCATGGCCAAATCGGTTGAATCAAGCGATTCAACCGTACTAACCGCTACTTCCAGAGCGGAAGCATTGGCCGGTAATTATTCGATTACCGTGTCCCAGATGGCCAAGGGAGTAACCAAAGAGAGTACTCCGGTTGACTCCACTTGGACCTATTCCGGAGAAGACAAAACATTTACCCTGACCGGTAAAAGCGGCTCAGCTACAATTTACGTTTCGGACGGCAACAGCATTTCCGATATTGTAAGCAAGATCAACGACAAGGCAAGTGAAACCGGCATAAAAGCGACTTACGATTCGGGAACCAACAAATTCTATTTACTGACTACGGATACCGGTGCGGCTTCCAAGATTGAAATAAGCGATACGGACAATATCCTGACCAGTGTATTCAATATGGATGTGACTGCCAAGACCGGGCAGGATGCCATCATCAAGTTTAATGACGGCTCGGATATTTCCTTTTCCTCCAATACATTTACCTTTAACAACATCAACTTCAACCTTAAAAAAGAAGGAACCGCAACTATTACGGTTGCCAATGACGTTGACGCTGCGGTTGATAAAATAAAGGCTTTCGTAGAAGCTTACAATGCTGCCATTGAAGATATCAGCGGCAAGCTTTCCGAAAAACGCAACCGTAGTTACGAACCCCTTACCGATGCGCAAAAAGAGGAAATGAGCGAAAGTGAAATAAAACTCTGGGAGGAAAAAGCCCGCAGTGGTATGCTCAAAGGAGACAATCTTCTCAATAGTATTTATTCCAATCTGAGGATGACCGCCAGCAACATCGTCAGCGGGTTGAGCGGCAAATACAAAACCCTGTCTTCGGTGGGCATTACTACCGGTGAATATTCGGAAAACGGCAAGCTTCATATAAATGAGGATGACCTGCGCGCCGCCCTGGCCGAGGACCCGGAAGGGGTAATGAACATGTTTACCCAGACTTCCGAAACCCCATCCGAAAAGGGCATTGCCGTGCAGCTCTACGAAAATCTCAATAGCGCTATCAAAAACATCAGTGATTCAGCGGGGTCGGATGATGTTTCTTATGATGAGAGCGCTTTGGGCATCCAGATCAATGAGCTGGAAGAAAATATAGAAACAGCCGAAACCCGGCTTCAAAATAAGCAGGAATATTGGTGGAACCAATTTTCGTTGATGGAGCAATACATTCAGCAGATGAATGAACAGATGTCATGGCTGCAGGCTCAACTGGGCAGCTAGCAATACTTAAATAGACAAAAAAGGTTGGCATTGGTACAATTCCAACCTTTTTTTATACAGAACTGGTAAACGGCTCCGCCATAGTAGAAATTGGAGAAATATCAAGACAGTACTTACTTTTTTGAGTTGTTCAGCCTAACAGCCCTGCTGGCTTTTTCTTTCCCTTTCCAGGATCTCTCCCCGCACGATCTTTATCTCTTTAGGGGCCTCTATAGCCAGACGTAAACCGGATTTTTCGTCTTTTACCACTTTAACTATGATGTTCTCATTGATGACTACATATTCGCCAGGTCTTCTGCCCAATACCAACACTGCAATCCCTCCATTCGTATGAGCCTTATAATAAATGCGCTGGAATTCAATGGTAAAATAGTGTTACTAATGATTCTAACATAAAAATAATCAAATATGACATAAGTGACAATAAATGGCGTAGATCGACAAATGTTCTTATATTACTAACGAAGACTTATATGCAATTTAGGTCTAAAGTCGAGAAGGAGTCTTGACGATATATAATGCAGAAGCAAATTTTGCTTGGGTAATCCGGGCGGCTGGCCACCGCAAAATGCCTTATCCGGAGGGGCGAGGTGAGAACGGAAGCTCACCATATTTGATTCTAAGGAGGAATTTTTAATGATTATCAATCACAACATGATGGCTATGAACACCTATCGTCAATTGTCTCTTACTTCGGGATCCCAATCCAAATCTATGGAGAAACTGTCATCCGGTTTGAGAATCAACCGCGCCGGAGACGACGCAGCCGGGCTGGCCATTTCGGAAAAAATGCGGGCTCAGATCTCAGGTCTGAATATGGCCTCCAAAAACTCGCAGGACGGCATCTCTTTGATTCAGACCGCTGAAGGTGCGCTGAACGAAACTCAGGTCATCCTGCAGAGAATGCGGGAGCTGGCCGTACAGGCAGCTAACGACACCAACGTTACGGCTGACCGCGACGAGATCCAGAAGGAGATCAACCAGCTGTCTTCAGAAATCAACCGTATCGGCAACACCACCGAGTTCAATACCATGACGCTGTTGAACGGCGACAAGCGCATCAAAACCTTGACCAGTGAAGAAGTGCTAGCTTCAGGAAACCGGAGTGTTCTTTATGCTAAAGGTGTAACCGCCGATCCGATTATGGGCGCAGCTATAGGCCAGGTAACGGTTGATACCGGCGATTTTTCCGCGGCATTTGGAACAGCTGCTGACACCCTCACCATTACCAAGACCACTTCCGGATTCACAGTTGCGCTGGATGCCGCTAACACTGCAAGCGGCACTACTTTCAGTGCGACAGATACGGTAGTGGCCAATGCTGACGGTGACTATGTCTACAATCGCCATGGGGTTTCCTTTACTATCACCGAGGAAGAGTTTGCAACTATCAGCAGCGGCGCATCAGTAGCCTTTGCCGATATAACCGGAACCGGAACATTTGGCACAGTCAGTCACTGGGAGGCCAATGTTGCCTCAGCAGCGGTTACTATGAGTACAGCGGGTATTACCGTAACCGCAACCACTGACAATAAAAACGTCAGGTCGATAGGCTTCCAGGTAACTACCGCTAGTGCGACTATCGTCCTTAAGGATGCCAGCGGCACAGCAATCCACACCGATGTATACGCTATAACTGCTATGGGCAGCTTTACCTATAATGAACATGGATTTAACTTTACCATCAATGACATTGCGAATACTTCGGTGGCTTCCGCCAGCTGGACTCTGTCCGACCTGGGAACTACAACTAACATATTAACTCAACAGGACGACTCCCTGAAATTCCAGGTAGGGGCCAACCAGAGCCAAGCCATGGTTTTGGAACTGTCCGATATGCGATCGGTTGCCCTGGGTATTACCAGCACGACATCCGGCGGGGCATTCACAGCAGCTCAGAACGTAACCAACGGTACCAACAATACTAATGTTGAATATGCTCTGGATGTTTCCACTTATGAAAAGGCATCTGCAGCCATTACTACCATTAATAACGCTATAACGGCGGTTTCCAGCGAACGGTCCAAACTCGGTGCTATCCAGAACCGTCTGGAACACACCATAAAGAACCTGGATACGTCTTCGGAAAACCTCCAGTCGGCTGAATCCCGCATCAGAGATGTGGATATGGCCAAGGAAATGATGAATTTTACCAAGCAGAATATTCTGCAACAGGCCGCCACATCCATGCTGGCCCAGGCCAATCAGTCTCCGCAGACGGTCCTGCAGTTGCTCAAGTAAAGAATCCTACTTGCTTAGTAAGAGCCAGGGAGAATTCTCTGGCTCTTTTTATTAGTTCAGAAAATGAATCTTAAAAAAAGAGTATTTTACCAAGGTGGTGTAGGTTTTTTGAAAAAGAAGGTTCCAGATAACCCGATTTATGAAGCTAACTTGAAGGCATTGCGGGACCGCTACCCTCAAATAGCTGCGAGGCTTGAAGAGACTCCGGTAAACTGCGATTATGAAATGCGTGGAACCGGTGTGAAGAGATTTGTCAACGTTTACTCTCAAAAACAACAATTCTACTTCTACGACCAGGAAGATCCAATGAAGGATGTCTCTGAACAACTCGGCCAGCTCAAGCTTAAAAACGCCAAAATAGCTGTTTTTCTGGGGTTCGGATTGGGTTATGAAGTGAGTTATTTTGCCGGGAACATGGCCACCAGTTTGGGAACAGCGAAAATACTGATCATCGAGAGAGACCTTGAATTGTTTAAGACCGCCCTACACATGTTCAACTACACACCGATGATGGGTGATAAAAATATTAAACTGGTAGTCGGGGAAGCAGAGGAAGATCTCTTCCCGATATTTGCCGAGTTTTTTAGAAAAGATTCGGCGGTGATGTATCTTAAGGCTATGAAGCCTATGTATCATACCTCTTCTCTTAGACTTCACAAGGACTATTATTTGAAAGCTATGAAGGTTTTGCGGGAAAGTGGTTTATATGCTCTGCATTTTTTCGGAAACTGCCCGGAGGATTCTCTTATCGGTGTGGAAAACATGCTGGATAATATCAAGGAGATTGTATCCCATCCCGGTATCAATCTGCTATATCAAAAGTTTGCCGGTAAACCGGCCGTGGTGGTATCTACTGGGCCGTCTCTCAATAAAAATAAACACCTTTTAAAAGGCATTGAGGACAAGGCCTTGCTGATCGCCGCCGATGCATCACTCCGGATTATGATGGATATGGGTGTTAAACCCCATTTAGTGACCTCTTTGGAACGGGTCGAGTCTACCGCCAGGCTTTTGGAGGGATTTAACCCTGATGAGGTTGAGGACGTATACCTGGCGGCTTGCCCGGTGGTTCATCCTATGATGTATGAACTTTATTCAGGACCTCGTATCATTTGCTATCGTAATTTTGATCATTTCCGCTGGGTGGGGGTTGAAAAGGGTATCTTGGATATTAAACAGTCGGCCGGGAACATGGCTTTTAAACTGGCTGAAGCCCTGGGCTGCAATCCCATAATCCTAATCGGACAGGACCTGGCATTCAGCCGTGATGGAAAAACCCATGCCAGTGGGACAGTGTATGGTGAAAATCAGGAAACCCAGAATATACTGGAAGTAATGGGCAACGACGGGATGCCTATCAAAACCGATTTTATGTGGAACGAGTTTCGCAAAGCCTACGAAATAGATGTTGCCGGATTCAGTGGGCGTTGTGTAAACAGCACCGAAGGAGGAGCCTATATCAAAGGCACTGAAATTATGACCTTTCAGCAGGCTATAGACCTTTTTATTAACGAAGATTTTTACCCGCGGAAAATAATTGACCAAGCCGTCGGGCAGTTTTCTTCTGATTCGAAAAAAGAGGACATATTGAGTGTAAAAAAGGTCATTCAGGGCACAAAAGATGATCTAACCAAAATGAAAAAATTATGCCGAAGCGCCGTAAACATTATTGAAGAAAATGAAAGTCAGCTACAGTCAATCATTGATGGATCGGCGGATCCGGATTCTGATATTGAACAGATCTACAAGGAAATTGTTAAAAACCGGGCGCAAATACTTTCAATACAGCCGACTATGCAGCTGTTTATGATGCACATCATTCAATCCTACCACCTTAAATTCGAGCTGGATCTTCACGAGCTCCCCGACCTTTTTGAAGACGATAGTTTGCTACAGGCCCATAGTATTGCCAAATGCCTTCAGTGGTTCGCGGTAATTCACGATATTATAATTATATGCCTGGGAAGCCTGGATAAAGCCGAGGCTAGAATAGATGAGTTGCTATCCACTATGTAATTAAATAAATATCAGGGGAAACAAGAGGCTGTTCCTCGGTCCGATTTGGACTTTGGGGACAGCCTCTTGTTAATATCTACCTGACTGGATTGACTGGCTAATTGCTAGCTTAGGCATCTAAAAGCTTTACGATGGTTAAGATCACCGGGTGTTATATCGATAATACTCATAAGAACCTTTTATTTTGGAACCTAAAAAAGGGATGGGTGCAATGAGATGAAAGCGGATAGTATATATATCATTGCCGAAGCAGGTGTGAATCATAACGGATCACTTGATTTGGCCAAAGAATTGGTGAAGGCGGCTTTTGAGGCAGGAGCTGATGCAGTAAAATTCCAAACCTTTCAGGCCAGTCAGGTGGTCAGTATCCATGCACCCAAGGCCGATTATCAGCTGAAGACCACCGCGGAAGAAGAATCTCAGCTGGAAATGATTAAAAAACTGCAGCTAAATGAAGCAGAACACCGGGAAATAGCCAGTGAATGCCAGGCCAGGGGAATAGAATTCCTATCCACTCCCTTTGATTTGCAGAGTGTCGCTCTCCTGACCGCCCTGAACGTATCAAAACTAAAAATAGGTTCTGGTGACGTAAGCAACGCCATGCTCTTATTAAAGGCTTCCCAAACCGGCAAAGACATTATTTTGTCGACTGGTATGAGCACTCTGAAAGAAATAGAGCAGGCCCTAGGAGTTATTGCCTTCGGATATCTCTACTTAAATACAGGTCCGGCTCCCTGCCTTAATAGTTTTAATGAAGTCTACAACTCAGAACAGGGGCAGGCCTGCCTGAGAGAAAAGGTTGCTCTATTGCACTGTACCACAGAATACCCGGCTCCCTTTGAAGATGTCAATTTGAGGGCCATGGATACCTTGAAGAGCACATTCGGCTTGAAGGTTGGTTACTCCGACCATACCAGAGGTATTGCCGTACCTATAGCTGCTGCTGCTATGGGAGCCCAGGTTATAGAAAAACACTTTACCCTAGACAGAGATCTTCCCGGACCTGATCACAAGGCGTCTTTGGAACCGGATGAATTGAAGTCCATGGTGGAATCCATACGACAGGTGGAAAAGGTTATGGGAAGCGGCGATAAAAAACCGGCTCCTGCGGAGTTAAAAAACATACCCATCGCACGCAGAAGCCTGGTTGCTCTAAAGAGGATTACCGAAGGAGAGGTATTTACGATTGACAACCTGGGAGCAAAACGCCCGGGGACAGGAATCAGTGCGATTTATTACTATGATTGGCTGGGTAAGGCTGCCCAGCGCAATTATGAGCCAGACGAACTGCTGGTTCCTTAAAAGAACTGGCATATGATAGGGGAGGTGGGAATATGAAAAAATGGCAATCAATATTGATGTGCCCGGCCAAGAGTATTTTAGAGGCTATAGAGATCATTGATAAAGGCGGCTTGCAGATAGCGCTGGTAATCGACCAAAACCAGCATCTACTGGGAACGGTCACCGATGGAGATATCAGGAGGGGTTTGCTCAGAGGTATCACTTTGGATAAACCGGTCAAGCTAATAATGAATGCCAATCCCACCGTAGTCGTTAAAGGATGTGGCAAACAGAAGATTATAGGCATTATGAACAGCATGAATCTACGTCACATTCCAGTACTGGACAGCAGCGGCAAATTAATAGGTTTGGAATTCATCGATCAGCTATTAAACACCGAACAAAAAGACAACTGGGTGTTGCTCATGGCGGGAGGGCTAGGAAACCGCCTGAAGCCTCTTACCGACAACTGCCCCAAACCCCTTTTAAATGTGGGCGGCAAGCCGGTTTTGGAGACCATTCTGGACAGCTTCATAGAGCAGGGCTTTTCCCGCTTCTACATATCAGTAAACTATAAGGCGGAAATGATAAAGAATTATTTCAGCGACGGTTCTTACTGGGGAGTCCAGATAGAGTACCTGCATGAAAAGAAGAAATTGGGCACCGCAGGCGCCCTGGGATTGCTTCCAGACCCCGTTGATAAACCAATTATCGTTATGAATGGGGATATATTAACCAAAGTGGACTTCAGGCATCTTTTAAATTTCCACACAGAACACCAGGCGCAGGCCACCATGTGTGTTCGTGAATACCATATGCAGATACCGTACGGCGTGGTTCAAATAAACAAGTATAAGCTTCGGGCTATTGAGGAGAAACCCGTCAAAAAGTTCTTTGTCAATGCCGGCCTCTATGTACTGGACCCCTGCGTATTGAATAATAATATTCCAGCTAACACCTACCTGGATATGCCTACTTTGTTTGATAATTTGATCAAACAAAAGAAGGAAACCGCCATATTCCCCATCCGGGAATACTGGATGGATATCGGGAAACATGACGATTATGAAAGAGCCAATGGCGAATTCCCCGAGGTGTTTGGTTAGTATTGAAAAGAAGGGAATTAATTTGGATTTAAAAAAGAGCAAAATACTGGTTACCGGTGCGGACGGCTTTATTGGCTCCCATTTAACCGAAGCACTGGTGAAAATGGGCTGTGACGTGCGGGCTTTTGTGATGTATAATTCCTTTAATTCCTGGGGGTGGCTGGATACTCTGCCTCCTGAATTGCATGAGCGGATGGATGTGTTCGCCGGTGATGTACGCGATCCTCATGGGGTGGAAACCGCCATGCGAGACTGTCAAATAGTGCTCCATCTGGCAGCCCTGATTGCCATACCTTATTCCTATCACTCCCCTGACACCTATGTAGACACCAATGTCAAAGGCACTTTGAACATCCTGCAAGCGGCTCGTAAACTGGGTATCCACAAGGTAGTTCATACCTCCACCAGTGAAGTCTACGGCACAGCCCGCTTCGTTCCCATCAGCGAAGACCACCCCCTTCAGCCGCAGTCGCCCTATTCGGCCAGCAAAATAGGCGCTGATCAGATGGCCCTGGCCTTTAAGTATTCCTTTGACCTGCCGGTGGCGGTTATCCGCCCTTTTAACACCTATGGGCCGCGGCAGTCGGCCCGGGCCGTTATACCTACTATCATAACCCAGATAGCCAGCGGCCAGAAGCTCATAAGGCTGGGGGCGGTGAGCCCCACCCGTGATTTTAATTATGTGCAGGACACGGTTAAAGGTTTTATCGCGGTTGCTGCTTCCGATGCTGCAGTGGGTGAAGTTATAAATATAGGCAGCAACCATGAAATATCAATTGGCGATTTGGCCTTTACCATAGCCCGTATTATGAAGGTTCCCATCGAGATAGAATGCCAGGCCGAGCGCCTGAGACCGGCCAACAGTGAGGTGGAACGCCTCCGTGCCGACAATACCCGGGCTCGCCGGTTGCTGGGCTGGGAGCCCCAATACGGTAGCGACGAGGGTCTCGACCGGGGCTTGCAGGCCACTATTGACTGGTTTACCCGAAAGGAAAACCTGATGCGCTACAAAGCCGGAGTTTATAACATATGAAACAGGGATTCAGTGTTGAGAAAGTAATAAATGCGATAGAATCAGTCATTAACACCGGGCCGACAGTACCTCTGCATGAACCCTGTTTTAAGGGGAATGAATGGATATATGTAAAGGATTGTCTGGATTCGGGATGGGTCTCTTCGGTGGGTCAATATGTGGACCGTTTTGAAAATATGCTGTCTGAATATTGCGGCGCTCCCTTTGCGGTTGCCACCGTAAATGGAACCTCTGCTTTACACATCAGCCTCTTGCTGTCTGGCGTTGAGGTTGGGGATGAGGTTCTGATTCCTGCTATGACCTTTGTGGCCACGGCCAATGCGGTCAACTACTGCGGAGCGACTCCCCACTTTGTGGATAGTGAAGAAAAAACCCTGGGTATTGATTCCGCCCGTTTGAACGACTACCTGCGAGAGACAACCGGCCTGCGAGCCGGTGAATGCTTTAATAATACGACCGGTAAGCGCATCAAAGCGATAGTCCCCATGCATACCTTCGGCCATCCGGTCGATATGGATCCTCTACTCGAAGTGGCTTCCCGGTATGGACTTAAGGTTATTGAAGACGCTGCTGAATCTCTGGGTTCATACTATAAAGGACATCACACCGGAACCATAGCCCCGCTGGGGGTGCTCAGCTTTAACGGCAACAAAGTGGCTACTACCGGTGGAGGTGGCGCCATTTTGACTTCTGACCGGGAGTTGGCCAGATTGGCCAAACATCTCACTACTACCGCCAAGCTGCCTCACCGGTGGGCTTTTACCCACGACAGGGTGGGATATAATTACCGCATGCCCAACATTAATGCCGCCATGGGCTGCGCCCAATTGGAGCAGGTACCACATTTTATTCGCCAAAAGAGAAAGCTGGCCGGCCGCTACCAAGAGGCTTTTGCCACAGTACATGGGATCCGTTGTTTCCTGGAACCGGATTTTGCCTGCAGCAACTACTGGCTGAACGCCCTGCTTTTAGCGGACGAATATCGCTGTCAGAGGGACGCCCTATTGGATGCTCTGAATGAATCCGGGCTTATGTCACGACCAGCCTGGACCCTGATGCATCGCCTCCCCATGTACCGGAACTGCCCCCGGATGGATTTGACTGGTGCTGAGGGGCTGGAGCAGGGACTGATAAACATACCCAGCAGCCCCAACCTGGAGGATGGAAATGAGTAGACGAACAATATGTGTTGTTACTGGAACCAGGGCCGATTACGGTTTGCTATACTGGTTGATGAAAGGGATTCAAGATGATCCGCAAGTGGTTCTGCAAATAATTGCAACCGGTGCCCACCTTTCTCCGGAATTCGGCCTAACCTATAAAAACATAGAAGAAGATGGCTTTGCAATCGATGAAAAAGTAGAGATGCTGCTTTCCAGCGATACACCGGTAGGAATAGCTAAGTCAATAGGCTTGGCCACCATCGGTCTGGCTGAGGCTCTGGCGCGCTTGAAACCTGATATTCTGGTCCTACTGGGGGATCGATATGAAATACTGGCAGCGGCTCAAGCTGCTCTGGTAGCGCGAATTCCTGTAGCCCATATACTTGGAGGCGATACCACGGAAGGGGCCTTTGACGAAGCCATCAGGCACAGTATAACCAAGATGGCCCATCTCCATTTTGTTTCCAATACCTATTCGGCTCAAAGGGTGCGCCAGCTAGGCGAGAATCCCCAGTATATATTCAATGTTGGCAGTCCAGGTCTTGATTATATTCAACGATTAAGGATGCTTGGTAGGGAAGAACTTGAAGAGGAGCTTGAATTTCGATTCCGGGAAAAAAACCTGCTGCTTACCTTTCACCCTGCTACTCTGGACACTGGGGAACCGGTTGAACAGTTTTGTGAGGTATTAAAAGCTCTTGATGAGTTGAACCGAGAACTTGATCTGGGACTAATTTTCACCCGGCCTAACGCCGACAACCATGGAAGGGCCTTGAGTAAACTGTTGGATGAGTATTGCGCATCGAGAGATAATACCAGGGTTTTTACATCATTGGGCCAGATGCGCTATCTCAGCCTGATACCCCAGGTGGACGTGGTTGTGGGGAATTCCTCCAGTGGTATCCTGGAGGTGCCATCGTTTAAAAAGCCCACTGTAAATATAGGCAATCGGCAAAAGGGCAGATTACAGAGCACATCAGTTATAAACTGCCCACCACAAGCCAAAAAAATCAAAGAAGCTGTTATATCAGCTTTCGCAATGGATTGCTCCAACTGCTTGAATCCCTATGGCGATGGCGAAAGCAGTAAAAGGATATTAGGTATTATTAAATGTATTGAAGACTATACTGCACTTATGCAAAAACACTTTTTTGACCTACCGTAAGTGTTAGGTCAAATGATGATCAATATAACCGGGGAGATTGGTATCAAGTAAGCACCCGTTACCAGTTACGTTGATCCGCTTTAGGCGGTATTGGTTAGGACAAGATGCCGATAAAAACTACAAAACCGACGAGGTGGTAAAATGCGAATAGGATATTTTGCTGATGGCCCATGGTCTCATTATGCTATTGAAAAGATTATAGGAGAGGCTCGATTGGAGATTGCTTTTATTGTAGCACGCTACCCTCAACCTGATATCAAACTGAGAGCCTATGCTGAAGAGTTGAAAGTTCCGTTTTTGGTGAATTCCAATGTTAACTCAAGTGAGTTCATCGAGTTAATCAGAAGCTATAAACCTGACCTAAATGTATCCATGTCCTTCAATCAAATAATGAGGAAAGATATTCTGGCGACTGCTCCACTAGGATTCATAAATTGCCACGCAGGTCAACTTCCATTTTATCGTGGGCGCAATGTATTGAACTGGGCGTTGATAAACGGCGAGTCGCACTTTGGCATTACGGTTCATTACATTGATGAGGGCATCGATACCGGTGACATCATACTGCAACGCCTGGTACCGATAGAAAAAAGTGATGATTATAAGAGCTTATTGAATAAGGCCTATACTTTTTGTGCAGAAACCCTTTATGAAGCACTGAATATGCTGCAGGAAGGAAATGTTCGGGTTACTAAACAATCCTCGATACATCCGGTTGGTTTATACTGTGGAAGACGTGTTACCGGTGATGAATATATAGATTGGAATTGGACTAGTCAACGTATTCATAATTTTGTTCGAGCTATTGTACCTCCGGCACCTGGGGCCAGATCATTCTTAAACGATTCTGAAATAGCAATCCTTAAAACCGAAATCATTGAAAACGCACCAGTTTACATTGGTGTTCCAGGCGAAATCGTAGGTATTCAAAGTAAAGGTGTTACTATTAAAACCGGAGATACAACCCTTTGTATTACCAGGATCAGCGATTTGGATATAAACGGTGAATTAATCAATGAAAGAATTCCTGTGTTAAGGATCGGATCCCGTTTGGGTTTTGATAATCCCTATTTAGAAATAAAACAATTGAAGCAAAAAATTAACAGCCTGGAAATGAAGCTCGACAATGAAATGTATAAAGTTGAGAAAGAACAATTTACAGGAGTGTTAAGCAGATGATGTGTTTAGTGGTGGGTTATGGCTCTATAGGATCAAGGCATGCGAGGATCCTTGGCGAACTGGGTTGTCCGGTTTCGGTTGTCAGCAAGCATGAAAATGAATACCCCTCCGTTTTTAAAACTTTAGAACAGGCCATAAATTCGTGTAATTTTGATTACGTCGTAATTGCCAACAATACCAGTGAACATTACCAGACATTGCTGAACCTGCGTGATCTTGGATATAGGGGCACAATCATGGTTGAAAAACCTCTTTATGAAAGCTGTTATGAGCTTGATGTTTCTCAATTTGAAGAAGTTTTCGTGGGCTACAACCTGCGCTTTCACCCGGTGATTGCCCGGCTCAGAAACCTGATAGAAAGTGAATATATTTTAAGCACCCAGGCCTATGTAGGACAATACTTGCCGGGATGGAGACCGGCCAGGGATTATACCCTCTGTTATTCAGCTAACAAATCCGCTGGCGGTGGTGTAATCAGGGATTTAAGCCATGAACTGGATTATATAAACTGGTTGTTGCTAGGATGGAAACGCCTTACCGCCATGGGGGGTAAATTCAGCTCGCTCACAATTAACAGCGACGATTTTTACTGTTTAATGCTGGAAATGAACAAGTGCCCCCTGGTAAACATTCAGTTAAACTATATGGACCGGATAACTCAACGGCAAATCATCGTGGTAGGAGAGGAGCACAGTTATCGAGCCGATTTGATTCAGGGCACGATTAATATAGACGGTGTTACTGAGGATTATAAAGTCGATCGTGATTTTTCCTACCGAGAAATGCACCTGGCTGTGTTAAATAAAGATCATACTAACCTTTGCACCTACAATCAAGGCTATCAGGTACTAAAAGTGATAAATGCGGCGGAAATGGCAAGCAATGATGAAAGGTGGATATACAATGAATAGAATTTGCACTATCTGTGCGCGGGCAGGGTCAAAAGGAGTAGCCAATAAAAACATCCGCCTGTTGCTGGACAAGCCGCTGATTGCTCATTCCCTTCAGCAAGCTAAACAAAGTGGACTTTTTGACGTTATTGCTGTTAGTAGCGATTCTGAACATATTTTGGAGATTTCCAGTCAATGGGGGGCAAATTTTCTTATTAAACGCCCTTTGGAGCTGGCTGATGATAAGGCCGCAAAAGTTCCAGCCATTCAGCACTGTGTCAGAGAGGTGGAAAAGCTTACCGGGGTTGCTTATAATACCATGGTGGATTTGGACGCTACCTCTCCCCTGCGAGATGTAAGTGACATTGTGGGAGCAGTAAGACTGCTGGAGGAAAGTGGTGCTACCAATGTTATAACCGGAACCCCCTCTCATCGCTCCCCTTACTTTAACCTGGTTGAAATGGATGCTGCCGGGGTGGTCCGCCTGTCCAAGCAGCTTGATCCTCCGGTGGTTCGCAGGCAGGATGCACCAGCCTGCTTCGATATGAACGCTTCAATATACGTCTGGAGTCGGGAAATCTTTTTTATTCCTTCACTTACGGTATTTCATTCTAATACCCGTCTTTACGAGATGCCGCCCCAAAGATCAAGAGACATCGATTCGGAGTTAGATTTTGAATTTGTTGAGTTTCTTATGAGAAAAAACACATGCTATTAATCACGTCCAGGTTTTGCACAATTAAAATGAAAAAGAGTTCAGGAAATATCTAATTTTTCTTCCCGTTATATGTTAACCTCAAGGGCAAAGCGGCTATCCCGCCAGGAGCAATGGGGGTCCTTCCGGTTTAGTTATTTTTGTTAAATTTAATTCGGAAGGGAGCAATAATGATGGATAAATATAAAAGAAATATTCCGATTAATTATGATGCTTTTACTGAGGAAAACAAGAAGACTCTATATGGATTGCCGGAAGAGGTGAGATTTTGCAGGAAATGCGTGATATCAAACCAGAGGCCAAATTCCTGTATGGAGTTTAAGCATACGCTGGATTCAAAAAAACAGACTATTCATTTTGATGAAGCTAATATTTGTGATGCTTGCCGGGCAGCTGAAAAAAAGAATAAGAGCATAGACTGGAGCCAGCGAGAAAAAGAGTTGATAGATTTATGTGATCGATATAGAAAGAATGACGGTTCATATGATTGCCTGGTCCCGGGATCAGGGGGTAAGGACAGTTTTTATGCGGCCCATATACTAAAATATAAATATGGAATGCATCCATTAACAGTGACATGGGCACCGCACATATATACAGACTGGGGATGGAGCAATTTTCAAGCATGGATGCATGCGGGTTTTGATAACTATCTATGTACTCCTAACGGAAAAGTTCATCGTCTGCTTACCAGGCTAGCGGTGGAAAATTTATTTCATCCTTTTCAGCCATTTATTTTAGGACAGAAAAACCTGGCACCAAAGATGGCGGATCGTTTTAATATACCACTGGTTTTTTATGGTGAGAATGAGGCCGAATATGGCAATCCGATTGCCGACAACGAAGATGCTAAACGAGATTGGAACTATTTTACGGCGAATACAAGCAGTGAGATATTTCTTGCTGGTGTTTCAACGGAAATGCTTATCAAGTACTTTGGCGTTGATCCAACCGATCTAAGATCATACTTACCTATTGATCCAGAGCAGGTGGTACGCAAGCACATTGAAGTTCACTATCTTGGCTATTACTTGAAGTGGCACCCGCAAGGAGCATATTACTATGCAGTTGAAAACGGAGGATTCAAATGTTCCCCTGAGAGAACCGCTGGAACCTATAGCAAATACAACAGTATCGATGATAAAATTGATGATTTTCATTACTATACAACCTACATTAAGTTCGGAATAGGACGCGCCACCTATGATGCCAGTCAAGAAATAAGAAATGAAGAGATAACCAGACCAGAAGGTGTCGCTCTGGTTAAAAAGTACGACGGAGAATTCCCGGACAGATTTGCGCCTGAGATCTTTAAGTATTTGAGCATTAATGAAAAAGAATTCCCCCAGGCTTCACAAATGTTTGAACAGCCTATTATGGATATGGATTATTTCAAGCATCTCGAAGAACGTTTTCGTTCTCCCCACCTGTGGAAAAGAGACCACGGGCAATGGAAGCTCAGATATGCGGTTTATGATGAGGAAGCTTGAGGTGTAATATGAAAAATATCAGAGTTATAGCCAGATTGGATATCAAAGGACCTAATCTTGTAAAAGGAGTTCAGTTCGAAGGACTTAGAAAAATGGGAAACCCCAATGATTTTGCTCGATGCTATTATCAACAGGGCGCAGATGAAATAATATACATAGATACGGTTGCCAGCCTCTATAACCGTAATAATTTGCATGACATCGTTAAAGAAACAACCCGGGACGTTTTTATTCCCATTACAGTAGGTGGAGGGATTAGGAGCATTGACGATGTTAAGGAGATACTTCGCACCGGGGCAGACAAAGTAGCTGTAAACACCGCCGCACTTAAGAACCCCGAATTGATAGGCAAGATTGCAGAACGGTTCGGCTCGCAGTGTATGGTTTTATCCATCCAGGCAAAAAAAGTAAGCGATGGAAAATGGGAGGCTTATTACGACAACGGCCGGGAAAAGTCCGGGGTCGATGTTCTGGATTGGGCTAAGAAAGGCTGCGAGTTGGGAGCCGGAGAAATACTTTTGACATCTGTTGATATGGAAGGGACCCAAAAGGGATTTGATTATGAATTGATAAAGACCGTGTCTCAAGCAGTGCCCATCCCGGTAATAGCCGGCGGTGGGTGTGGGGGAGTTGATGATTTGATCCGTGTGGTTGTTGATGGAAAGGCGGATGCTGTTGCGATTGCCAGTGTATTTCATTACCAACAGATTTCTATTAATGATTTTAAAGTTAAAGGGTTTGCCAGCGGCATTAACGTAAGGAGAAAAACCGCATGAAGGCAACAATTATCGATTATGGAATAGGCAATATTCTCAGCGTTGCAAGGGCTCTATCTAATTGTGGAACTGAAATACTAGTAACTGACTCGCCGGAGGAGATTATCAACTCCGAAGCACTGATTTTGCCAGGAGTAGGCGCATTTGGAGATGGAATGAGGGGATTGCGAGAAAAAAACCTCCTTGAACCTATTAAAATCTACGCAAGTAAAGGGCATCCTTTTATGGGTATCTGTTTAGGCATGCAAATGATGCTCAGTACGAGTGAGGAATTTGGGATTCACGAGGGTTTAAGTCTAATTCCGGGCCGAGTTGTTAGAATGGAGGGTACGACCATTCATGGAGAGCCCCATAAAATACCGCATATTGGTTGGAATAATTTACGCTTGCCTCTCGGAAAAACAAATTCCTTTTGGGAAAAAACCATCCTATCAGGCTTTGAAGAAAATGAAGAAGTGTATTTTGTTCATTCTTATACTGCTGTTCCCGATAATGAAGAACACCGTCTTGCTGATGCCTACTATGGAGGCAGGTTGATTTCTGCAGTTATTCGAAAGGACAATTTATGGGGATGTCAGTTTCATCCTGAGAAAAGCGGATTAGTAGGTTTGAAAATTATAGAAAACTTTCTACAGTACAGCAAGGCAATATAGCAAGTTCCTCAGATAACAATTGGAAATCTATCACTGAGGATTAGCGGCCTTCAATCCAGTGGAAGAACAAATTGAATACTTAGGAAAGGGTGTTTGAAATATGACTGATATATCTTATCGTGGCCTATTTGATCTCAAAGATAAAGTGGCCATTGTAACGGGCGCTACGGGAATCCTGGGGAGTAGATATTGTGCAGGCCTGGCTGAAAGCGGTGCCCATGTGGTGGTCGTCGACCTGGATCAGGAAGCGTGCAACCAACTGGCGGAAGAATTGCACAGCCTTTATAGCGTTAAGGCGCTGGGTATAAGGTGCGACGTATCAAGTCCCAATGATGTTAAGAAAATGGTTGAGCAAACGATTAAGGAATTGGGACAGGTTAACATACTGGTTAACAACGCCGCCAGCAAATCGGCTGATCTTAAGGAGTTTTTTGCTCCCTTTGAAGATTACTCACTGGACGAATGGCGCAGGATCATGTCAGTTAACATCGACGGTATGTTTCTGGTTGCGCAGGCAGTGGGCAGACAGATGGTTGCCCAGAACCAGGGTGGGGCAATCGTCCAGATATCCTCCATCTATGGGATCATGGGCCCTGACCAGCGTATCTATGAAGGCTCATTCTACCTGGGCGGTTCCATTAATACGCCAGCCGTGTACTCAGCTTCCAAAGCAGCCGTAGTCGGTTTAACCAGATATTTAGCCACCTATTGGGCGGACAAATCCATCCGGGTCAACACCCTTACTCCGGGTGGGGTGGAAAGCGGTCAGAATGATGAGTTTCTGAGGCGTTATTCCAATAGGATACCATTGGGCCGTATGGCCAGGCAGTATGAAATGGTGGGGGCTTTGCTTTACCTGGTTTCAGACGCTGCCAGTTATGTCACCGGCCAAAACTTGATCGTAGATGGAGGACTAGATGCCTGGTAAAAGGTGCGTCTGGTCTAAGAAATTGATTTTAGGAGTTGACTTTATTGACTGCGACAAAAAGGTGCGTCCTACCCGCCCCCGTCGATCCGGAAATGAATGTAAAAGTGAGAGATACTCTGGAATACTCGCTCACGCTACCTCCGGGGTTTGACCCGTCCAAAAAGTACGGTTTGGTCTTTTGTATCCCGGGATACGGTGATGATGCCGATTCTGACTACCAGGCAAATAAGTTGAGACCCTATATTGCAGGGAAGTATGATCTTATTGTAGCTGGAATACGGTACCATAATGATAAAAAAACAGGTAGAGATGTAACCATTGATTTAGAAGCCATCTGTAGTTTTTATGGACTTGGGATGGATTACTTTAAAGACTCAAACAATGGTGATCAGATTTTAAATGATCTTTTTAATTTGCTTCATTCGAAAAAGATTTATTCATTGGACGCCAGGGTATCAATCAAGACCAAAGCATATCATCAATATTCTTCATTTGGATTTATGCCTGCTATAGACCATCTTTACGTTTTATATGATGTTTTGAATAAATACAACATTGATAAAAGCAAGATTATCGCTTTTGGCTCCTCATACGGCGGGTATATTGCCTGTTTGTTGGCCAAATATGCGCCGCATACCTTTTCCCTGGTTATTGAAAACAGCGGCTTTTGTGTAAGTCAACTCAACGAAGTGTTTGGCGGTGCAATAGCTGGCATTGGCGCTTCTTATGCCAAATTTATAAATGGCAGGCGTTACGAAATACCTACTACTGCCTCCACCCTATGGTCGATTGAGGAAACCTCCCCATATTATTTTTCAGATGCTCACAAAAAAATTCGCAGCCTGCTCCTCAAGGAGCATCGAACTCCTTCGGAAACGGTTTATTGCTCTTACCATTCTGTAAAAGATGAAGTGGCTCCTATAGAATTAAAAGATCAGATGTGTGAAGTGCTGGGTAATTTTAATATGGTTTATTATGAGAGGGTCGGGGATAAGGATATAGACGGAATCTTGTTTAAAAACCTGAATCACGCCATGGATGCCTCATTACGGAGGCTTTTTGATGCTTCTCTACAGAAATATAAAAAAGCTGGCTATGTCAAGCAAAGCCCGATCGATTTTGATATGGAAGTAAACTATGGATTCCCCTGCTCGGATAAAATCTACAATTTTTACTATAGCAACCAGGGCCTTAAAGTAAATATTGAAGACATTTGGGCGGATCGTCAGGAGCAGTAGCCTTAAGGTCATTGTAAGTGGCACCGAGCCAGAATTGATAAGGAGTATATGAGCGATGGAGAATTATGAGATTATCAGGCAATCACTGGATTTATCAGAGAGCATCGGGGAAGGTTTAGAGCACATAAGCCGGCAATTGGATAAGGGTTGCTATGAAGAAGCGACGCCTCTATTTCAGGATGTAATTCAGGCTTTTATGTCTATACAGATGGCTGTAGAACCATATTTAAATACTTTACCCTGCAATAATTTAATATCCCTTAATAGAGATATTCAAAATGCATTGGAGCTTATAGTCACATCGTATGAAAAGAGCAGTTGGAATGTACTTAGAGAGACGGTGCAACAAAAGCTTTTACCGTTCTATCGAGAATGGAAAAATGAACTAATTGGCACTTTAGGATCATATATTTCATGCTAAATATAAACATACGAAAGGGCGGTATTTATTACATGCCGCCCCCAGACACATTTTTTCGAAATGAATTATTTTACCCAGACGGGATCTTTCAATTTCCACTCGCCATTTAAATCCTTCTCAAAAAGATCCGGATTATAAAAGCTGTCCACTATATTCCAGAATTCTGTAATAGAATAGCCGGTGAACTCACAAAACTCTCTTACCGACAGTTGATCAATTTTATGATCGTGTTTTTTCACTAACTCTACAGCCTCGTCCCTGCTAATTAAACCATATCTTACAAATCGGGCTGCATAATCAGTGGCAGTTTGATGCCCGAATTTTGGGTATTTCATGCAGGAATGAACCAGATAAGCACGGCTGTCCACCTGGTCAAAATCTTCAAAGGTATGTTCTCTACGCCATTCATGAGTGAGATCTCTAAAACCTCTCTTTTTGGAGAACAGGTAATTGTTATAGCTGTTCCACCTCACGAAGTAGCTTAGATACATGGGATCGAGTCCGATAGCTTCAGTTTTTTCCAGTGATGGATAAACACACAGACTTAGATCTTTCATAGAAATCGAATCATCGAGAAGTTCTTCCCACGGTATGTCGGAAGCAACCCCATTGTTGATCTGGTCCAGAGCTGAATAGGTCTCTTTACGCTGTTCGCCGCCGTATTCATAATTGATGTTTTCACCATAGACGACCAGGGGGATTTGAAACTTGACCGCCATATGTATGGGATAGGTATAGATCAAGCGATCAATATACCATGTAGGCTTGCCGTACTTTTCGAAGGTCTTGCGCATTAGCTTTTTCTGCACCCGAATATTGGGTTTAAGGCTGATAATATCACAGCCGAAGGTTTCAGAGATGTTTTTCAAATTATGTATCCCAGCATCGGTCATGGGAAAGTTATCCTCAACCGTTACCAGCAATGGGTTCATCCCCATGAGTTCTTTCATCACATAGGTCTGATAATGACTGTCTTTGCCTCCGCTCACTGCTATGATGCAATCATAATCATCGCCCTTGCTGCCGCGATATTTATCGCACAATTCTTGTAATTCGGTCCATCTTTCAGTCCAATTGGTTTTGTCTTTCTGTTCTTCTGCCCGGCAGGCCTGGCAAATGCCTTCTTCGTCAAAGCGAATACCCGGTCTGGTATCCGGCATCACGCATTTTTTACAGTAATTCAAACAAATTCACCGTCCTATCGTAATACTAATCTTGGAATTATCAAACACATTGTTGGTTATCACCTACTTCAAGTTAATGACGCTGTTGCCCCATTTTACCTGGTACAAGGTGCAGGTTAAGCAATGTGTAGTCGGATTAATAGCGTTTTCCATCAATTTCTGTCAAATTAACGGCATTTTTGTGTAATATATGGATTGTCTACTATATATATCGTAGTTGTTAGACAGGCCCTTTATATGCAGAAATGAACAAGAAACTCCCAGGGAGTTCCTTGCAATCTGAGTATTTTCGGGGTTAATGAGCTGCATAGAATTATCTGTATCCGTTGTTTTGTAATGTATACATGGCTAGGGTAAAATAATTCGCTTCAGTAAAATAAAGGCCCTTGATCAGGCTTCAAGATCAATATTTGCCCCCAACTGCGGCTGCACCGACTGCTCCATAATTTTCAGCAAGTCCTGGGCTTGAACCTGGGCATTGTCCATGGCTTTTTTGAGGATCGAAGTGCTGGCCGCCTGGGCCAGCTGAACCTGTTTTAAGCCTATCGAAACGGCTGCTATATCCATGTGCATTCCTCCTTACAGAGTCGACAATCTCCAAGCAATAGTTATCTTATACCACCAGGTCCACCTGCTGCATGCTTCCCATGGTCCCATTTTCCCGCAGGAAGAAGCCGGAACTTCTAACTTGGCCTAGAGTATCATTATTTATATCATTTATAGAAAACGGGGTGGTCAAGTGCCCCAGGTATATAGCCCCGATTCCCTTTTGCCCCAGGGCCACCAACTGCTGTTGCCCGGATTCGTCCACCGACCAGATGCGCAGTTTCGACCAGATTTCATCATTTTCGTCGATCCAACCGTTGCTGTCGCCGTCGTACTGGGCCAGATCCGCGAATCCATCTCCGCTCTGCGGGCCGAACAGCTCGCTGCCGTTATTGATGGTACCGTCTCCGTTTTTGTCCAGAGCCAAAAACCCGCTTCCGGGACCCAGCATGGAAATCTGCTCCTCGGTGCCGTCTGAATCCAGATCGAAACGAAAATTCCTCGGACCAAGAGAGGCGGCCGGAGCTTCAAAGTTAATGACCAGCGGGTCCTGGGCAGCCTGGCCGGCCCGGATATGGATTTCGTTATGGGATACGAACTCCCGGCTCATATTTAATTGCAGCGAGGTATTGATCTCGCGCCCGTCGGCCGTCTTGATAAGCGCCTGGGCGGAAAAGCTGCTCTGCTCCTGTTCGCGGTAGTGTTGAACCCGGTCATAGCTTAAACCCCAAGCCGGTCGGATCTGAGCGATCTGCGCCCTGGCAGTCGGGAGACTTATTGCCTGATCCCCTTGCAAACGTTTCAATCTGAGGACCGAAAATCGTAGGCTCTTACCGGTCAGAGCTTCGAGCAAGGTCTGGAGCATCTTGATCTTGGCATCGTCTTTCGCGGACAACAGGTCTTCCTCCTGAATTCCGGAAGTGCAATCCGTTCTGGCTCGCCAGGCTTCCGAGGATATTTCCAGGGAATCCTGAATGCTTATATTTATGGTATTGAAGCTGACCTGATTTGTGTCTGGTTGTGGGCCATTAGTCCAGAAGCGGAGGCTTTCATTGAACTGGTTTTCCTGCACCAACTCATGCCCGGAACGCATTGCTACGTCAGAAGAAACTATTTTCATAAATATCATCCTCCCTTGAGGGTTTACATTTTTGGGCCCTTAGTCGTACGCTATGAAAATATTATCGAAAGCCAAGGCCAGATACTTTAATGGTTCCTATGCGGGCGTAATCAGCCATATTTGAAAAAGGCTTCCCTTTAAGGTCCCAAATTGTGTGAAAATATTAAAGCGTCCTTGACTTTTGCCGATACATATAGTAAGAGATACACTTGAGGGAGGCGCCTATCATGAGACTGGAAGGACAGGCGGCTTTTCAGGATGCTTATCCGACTACCATTGAGAACAAGTTTCCAAATCGTGACGCAGCAAACATGGAAAAAGCAGTTGAATTAAAAATGCCTGAAAAAAAGCAGGGACCTAAAGCCGAAGGGGTTCAGGAAGCGGTCGTTTTTGCCAACAAAGCCATGAAAATGGCCAATTACCACCTGGAGTTTGAAATGCATGAAGATTTAAACCGCTACCAGGTCAGGCTGATAGACAGTGAATCCGGAGATACTATCCGTGAAATTCCCAGTGATGCCATGATCAAATTTGCCGAAAGTATAAAAAATACCATCAACTATGCGGTGGGCATCCTGGTCGATGAATCGGTCTAAAGTGCTCATACGTTTATGCCGATATAAGACATAGATTATAAGCCGGCCCAATAATAACAACTTATGAAGTAGGAGGCAATTGACCGTGAATATGAGTGCTTATGCCTATGATCAATATCAAAAGACCACTGTTGAAACCATGTCGCCGGGAAAACTTTTGCTGATGTTATACGATGGAATGATCAAGTATCTTCGCAACGCCGGGGAGGCTATTAACAACCAGAATATTTCTGCAGCTCATGAAAATATAGTTGCGGCCCAGAATATACTTGTGGAGCTGATGGCCACTCTGAATATGGATTACAAGATTTCCGAGAGCCTGCTGGCCTTGTACGAATTCATGTACAATCAGCTGGTGGAAGCCAATATCAAAAAAGACGGCCAGTTGATCACGGAAGTTCAGGAGCTGGTTATCGACCTGCGTCAGACCTGGGATCAGGCCATAAAGAGTCTGGGAAAGACATCCAGCAGTCAAAACAGCGCGCTTAAAGCAGTTAATATTTCCGGGTAAAAATACCATGGACAAAGCAAAAATAAGCAGCAAGCTGCTTGAAGAAATGAAAAAAATGCAGCAGATTTCCGCCCGGCAGTTAGAACTGGCCAGGAAGGCCCAGGCGGATAATACCCTGAACGAGCAAGTCTACCGCTTGATGGAAGAAAGGGAAGCAATCCGCCGGGGAATAGACCAGATCAAGGAAGACTATCCGGAAGCGACTTCGGTGATGGATTTTCTAAACCCGGAGCAGGGGCTAATCCTGAGGGAATTGGTGAATAGCATAGAAGCCAATGACCGGCAAGCCAGCTCCATTATAGGAACATTGATGAAAAGCCTGCAAACCAAGATCCAATCAGCACGCCAAAATCGTAAAGCCTTTGAGGCTTATTCTCCTCCTTCTCTTAATAACCCCTGGTTCTTTGACAAAAAGAAATAGGGGTTATTTATTGGATCGCTTCATGAAATAAGATATCTTGATAGAGCCGGATCAGTCCGGTTCATTTTTGTGTGCTTAAAAATGTGTAGGACCATATGGGACTATGGTATGGATTTGTGTAAAAGGCCTAATGGTTTAAAAACCTTTTTTCGATAGATACTATACGGAAAGCTCAGATAAGGAGGCCATAAGTATGCGAATTGACGGGCAGGCTTCGCCCATGGAGCTTTTGCCGGCCGCCCCCTTGGATATGGATCCTAAAGCGGACAGCAGGCAGAAGCAGGGTCAGGTTGACAACGTTAAAATGCCGGAGTTGGAGGATGTTCAAAAGGCAGCCGCCTTCTCCAACAGTGTAATGAAACTGACCAACTATCATATAGAGTTCCAGGTTCACGATAGCAGCAGCAGGTATCAGGTGAGAATGATAGACAACGAGTCTGGAGAAATCATCCGGGAGATACCTCCTGATTACATGATGAAGATCGCTGAACAGTTACAGGGCAAAATCCAGGCAGAAGCCGGCCTGCTTATAGATAAAATCGCCTGAAGGGCATATTTATGATTCGCCCTATCAATGCAACCGGGGGGAAGCAGTTGTGTTTAGTGCCAATGTTTATGATCAATATCGCCGTACCAAGGTGGAGACCCTGACTCCGGGGAAGCTTTTGTTGATGCTCTATGACGGAGCCTTAAACAATATAAGCCAGGCCCGGGAAGCCATTGCCGCCAGGGATATAGCCCGGGCCCACCAACACATAATCAAAACCCAGGATATCATGATGGAACTGATGGCCACCCTGAATATGGATTACGCCATTTCAACCAACCTTTACCGTCTATATGACTACCTGCACCAGAGATTGGTGGACTGCAATATTAATAAAGATCCCGCGGTTTTGGATGAAGTTGAAGCAATGCTAAACGATCTGCGCCAGACCTGGGATGAAGCCATAAAAAGCCTGGGAAGAAACCGGGTGTTTCAAGCCAGTGATTTTCAAGTAGTAAACGTTTCCAGTTGATTCGCTTGTGGGATTTCCTGTTTTATCATCAGGAGATGCCCTGGCATTTTTCTCCTCCTTCTTTGCATACCCCTTATTCTTCAGCAAGAAGAACAGGGGGTTTTTATTTGTCCGAATACGGAAGGGATTCCAGACCTTACCATGACTCGCTATTCAATGGAAGCCGGTTTTGGGGTATAATAGGAGCAAGGCAACATGCGTTTCTGGGGACATAATGAGGACAGCTTTTATGGATAGCAATCTGAGTCAGATAACCGATAATTTTGGCCGGCAGAGGGATCTATATTCTATCATGTTGGACCTGGCCGGAAAACAGTGGAATTTATTGAACGAGCCAGGACAGAGCCCGGGCAGTGACGGGGTTCATCAAGTTCTGGTGCAGCGGCAGGAACTGCTGGAGGTCATCGTCAAACTCAATCAGGAAAACAGGGACCTCCAAGCCAGGGCGGTTGAGGAACTGGGCTTGGAACGATTTGTGCTCGGCGAAGTGCGCAAACATATGGACGCAAGCAGCTTCAACCAGCTGCAGAACCGCCTGGCTGAACTGGGTCAGCTGCTGGAAAGCATTAATAATATGGATAAACAGAACCAGCGGCTGATGGAAAAAAAGACCTTGAATCCGCAAACCCCTTTGGAGAAAACCACCAGCGAAAAAGCCAAACAGGCCTATCGCAACGCCATGCAACAAAAGGATAAGAGTGTCTGAAGCGCTGTACTGTAGCCGCTTTTCTTGTCATTTTGCCATGTTCATTATATAATATCATATAAATCTACTACGGTTGTTTAACCAGGAAAAACGGTTTTAGCAACAATATTACAAAAGTGAGGGATTGCTTCAGATGTTCCAAGACAAGACTTTATTGTGCGCGGATTGCGGTAGAGAGTTCACGTTTACAGCGGGAGAGCAGGAGTTTTATCATGAAAAAGGCTTTGAAAATGAACCCAAGCGCTGCCGTGAATGCCGGGTTAACCGTCGCAACAATCACGGCGGCAAAGCTCCCAGAGAAATGTATACGGCTATATGCGCCCGGTGCTCCGCTGAAACCCAGGTGCCGTTTAAGCCTGTTGAAGACCGGCCGGTTTACTGTCTGGAATGCTTCCAGGAGGTCAAATCTTCAGCGATATAATTGGTGGAAAAATAGAGCCCGGGCTGGATTGGCCCGGGCTTGTTCTTTTTAGCCCATTGAGTGCTCATAGCAGGGTCGGGGTGCCCTTGAGGTCGGTTTGACTAAAGGATATTCCTCGCTGCTGTTGAATATATTAAGCACAACCGGGAAAGGAGTGGTCCCATGAAGTTTGACATCCGAGGTAAACACATCGAAGTCACAGATGCGCTACGAGACTACACCACCAAAAGACTTTCCAAGTTGGAAAAATACCTGGATAGCGCCAAGGGCGCGCAGGTGGCTTTGTCGGTAGAGGGAGACCGGCATAAAGTTGAGGTAACGATTCCTCTAAACGGAATGATTCTTCGAGGGGAGGAAGCCACAGACGACATGTACAGCTCCATAGACATGGTGGAGGAAAAACTGGAAAAACAGATCGAAAAATATAAAACCAAGCTATATAAGCATCACCGGGGAGTAGGGCTAAAAAAAGCGTTGGCCGAAGAAATCCAGGATGAACTGGCCAAGAACGATGTGGTAGAGAAATTCGCAATAGTGCGCACCAAGCGTTTTGCCCTAAAGCCCATGGACGAGGAAGAGGCGATTATGCAGATGAACCTGCTGGGACACAGCTTTTTCGTATTCTTCAATGCCGAGAGCGAAGAGGTCAACGTAGTGTATCGAAGAAAGGATGGAAACTTCGGTCTGATCGAGCCGGATTTTTGATTAGTTGAAGCTTGGGCCCGGTAAATGATAATATTACGATAGTAATTAAGGAACCGTAAGGTTCCTCTTTTTTTGAAAAGAGGTTAGTACTGGTGATCAAAAAACTGCTCAAGAGTATACTGGATGACGATGAAAAAGAGGTTCGCAAACTGAGGAAAACGGTTGTTAAAATCAATGAATGGGAAAGCCGTTTTGCATCAATGCCGGACGAGCAATTCCCCCTGGTGACGGTTGAATTGAAGGAGCGATTAAAGCAAGGTCAGGGACTTGACGATATATTACCTGAAAGTTTTGCTCTGGTCCGGGAGGCGGCTCGCCGCCGGCTGGGAATGCGCCACTTTGATGTTCAGCTGATTGGCGGCATGGTTCTGCACCAAGGGCGCATCGCTGAAATGAAGACCGGTGAAGGTAAAACCCTGGTGGCCACTCTGCCGGCCTACCTCAATGCCCTGGAAGGCAAAGGGGTGCACATTGTCACCGTCAACGACTACCTGGCCACCCGCGACTCGGAATGGATGCGCCCGGTTTTTGAAATGTGCGGGCTGACCGTAGGCCTGATCGTTCACGGGCTGACTTACGAAGCGCGAAAAGCGGCTTATGCCTGCGACATTACCTATGGCACCAATAATGAACTGGGTTTTGACTACCTGCGCGACAACATGGTGGTCAGCTATGAAAACATGGTGCAAAGGCCTCTGAATTATGCCATTGTCGACGAAGTTGACTCGATCCTGGTGGACGAGGCCCGAACTCCTTTGATCATCTCCGGGGAAGGCGACAAGCCGACCGATCTGTACTATCGTATCGCTAAATTCGTTCCCCGCCTGGTCAAAGAAGAAGACTTTATCGTTGATGAAAAGGCCCACCTGGTGACCCTCTCGGAAGACGGGGTCCGGAAGGTGGAGAAATATTTCGGCATTGAAAACCTGGCCGACAATATGGAACTGGCCCACCATATGAACCAGGGCCTGAAGGCCAACAACCTGATGCGCCGCGACCGCGACTATGTGGTCAAGGACGGTGAGGTCATTATTGTCGACGAATTCACCGGGCGTTTGATGTTTGGGCGGCGCTACAGCGACGGGCTGCACCAGGCCATTGAGGCCAAGGAAGGGGTAAAGATCGAAAAAGAGTCTCAGACTCTGGCTACCATTACCTTTCAGAACTATTTTCGCATGTATAAAAAGCTGGCCGGCATGACCGGTACGGCCAAAACCGAGGAACAGGAATTCAGAAAAATCTACGGCATGGACGTGGTGGCTATTCCCACCAACATGGAAATGGTCCGCGACGACCGTCCCGATTTCGTATACCGCACCGAGCCGGGCAAGTTTCAGGCGGTAGTGGAAGACATTGTCGAGCGGCACCGAACCGGGCAGCCGGTTCTGGTGGGAACTATATCCATAGAAAAATCGGAACTGCTCAGCAACATGCTGGCTAAAAGGGGCGTTAAACACCAGGTTTTAAATGCCAAGCATCACGAGAAAGAGGCCCAGATTATCGCCCAGGCCGGTCAGCCGGGCACCGTGACCATTGCTACCAATATGGCCGGGCGCGGAACCGATATCGTTTTGGGTGAAGGGGTTACCGAATTGGGAGGACTCTATGTCCTGGGAACCGAGCGGCATGAAGCCCGCCGCATAGACAACCAGCTGCGCGGCCGCTCCGGACGCCAGGGCGATCCCGGGGAATCACGCTTTTACGTCTCCATGGAGGACGACCTGATGCGGCTTTTCGGTTCGGCCAATATCGAGGGCTTGATGGACCGGTTCGGTATGGATGACAGCATGCCGATTGAGAACAGCATGGTCAGCCGGGCACTGGAAAACGCCCAGAAAAAAGTGGAAAACCACAATTTTGATATCAGGAAACACGTCCTGGAATACGATGATGTTATTAACCAGCAACGAGAAGTCATGTACGGTGAGCGCCGCAAGGTGCTCTACGGCGAAGACCTGAAAGAAACCGTCGCCACCATGATCGACGATGTCATCGACCAGGTGGTGGGTAATTTTGCCGGAGAGCAGAAGTTTTCCGACAACTGGGATCTGCCCGGTCTTTATACCTATGTTGAGCAGAATGTTCTTCCCCAACCCGACTTCGGTCTGGAAGACCTTAAAGGGATGACCGCCCATGACATGAAGGTTTTCCTGCAGGATGAAACCCACGATCTGTACGAAGAGCGTGAAGCCGAACTGGGCTCAGAGACCATGCGGGAACTGGAAAGGATGGTTTTGCTCCGCATTATCGATGAAAAATGGATGGATCACATAGACGCCATGGATCAATTGCGCAACGGCATCGGTCTGCGCGCCTACGCGCAAAAGGATCCCCTGGTGGAATACCGTTTTGAAGCTTACGAGGCTTTTCAAAACATGGTTTACAGCATCAAGGAAGACGTGGTGCGCTTTATCCTCCGGGTGCGGGTAGTGCAGAAACTGGAGGAAAAGGCCATGGTGGAAAACCAGGGCGAGGACGCGGTGAAAAAGCCGGTGAAGGCGGGTGCCAAGATAGGCCGCAACGAATTGTGTCCCTGCGGAAGCGGGAAAAAATACAAGAAGTGCTGCGGGAGAGGGGCTAATTAATGGACCTTACAACACTAATAGGGCTGGTTTTAGGGCTGGCATCGCTGCTGGTGGCATTTATGCTCGAAGGCGGAGGACTGGGAGCACTGGTGGTTCCGACTGCCGCTATGATAGTATTCGGAGGTACTTTCGGAGCCACTGCCATCAGTTTTACGCCTGAGGAATTAAAGAAAATGCCTTACTTTTTCAAACGAATATTTACGGAAAGCAAGGTCGATTATGTCAGCATACTTGACTCCCTGGTGGACACCGCGGATATGGCCCGGCGCGAAGGGTTGCTCAGCCTGGAAAGCAAGCTGGGCGATATCGACAACAAGTTCTTTGCCCGCGGCCTGCAGCTAGTTATAGACGGAACCGATCCCGACCTGACCAGAAATATGCTGGAGATGGAAATAGAAGCCTATGAAAATGGTGAAAAGGTAGGAGTTGAAGTCTTTATGACCATGGGCGGGTTTGGACCCACCTTCGGTATAGTAGGTACGGTTATGGGCATGGTTACCCTCCTGTCCCACCTTTCAAGTCCCGATGAACTGGGGCCGATGATCGCGGTGGCCTTCCTGGCCACTCTTTACGGTATTGCTTCAGCCAACCTGTTTTGGATACCCTTTGCAACTAAAATTAAAGTGAAAACTGCCCGGGACGCCCTGCTCATGGAGATGGTCCTGGAAGGAATACTATCCATTCAAGCCGGGGAGAATCCCAGAGTAATAAGGGAAAAGCTCATGACCTTCCTGCCTCCTGAGATCAAGAGCATTATTGTGGAACAGGAAGCGCTGCAGAAGGGAGCCTAGACCATGGCCAGCTCCAAAAAAAAGAAAAAAGGCGGCGAAGGCGAGGGCGAAGGCGGCGGCGGTATGGAGCGCTGGCTACTCAGTTACGCCGATTTTATTACCCTGCTGATGGTCTTTTTTGTTATCATGTATGCCATGAGCAAGGTGGATGTAGAGAAGTATTCGGCCATGGCCAACTCGCTTTCCGTGGTTTTGACCGGCAAATCGGCCTCGGTTTTAGAGAGCGCCGGTCCTTCCGTGGTGCCCGGGGTGTCCGGAGTGCAGCTCAAACAGGGAACGGCGGAGATGGCTGCCAATCAGGCCCAGCTGGAGGAAGTTAAGCAAGTAATCAGCGATTTCATTAAAAACCAGGATCAGGAAGCCGCCAAAGCTCAAAATACTGGAAACACCGATGTAATAAAGCTGAGTGACAATATTATCATCTATGAACAGGAACGGGGGCTGGTCATCAGCTTGAAAGACACCCTGCTCTTTGCCAGCGGTTCCGACGAATTGACCCCCCGGGCCAGGACTATAATAGCCGGCTTGGGCAACGCCCTGGTCAAACTCAGCAACTACATCCGGGTGGAAGGACACACCGATGATCTGCCCATCAGCAACGGTCGCTTTGCTTCCAACTGGGAGCTTTCAGCTCTGCGGGCGGCCAATGTGGTCCACGTTTTAAACGAATCGGCCGGCATCCCCTCCAACCGCCTCAGCATAGTCGGCTATGGCCAGTACCGTCCCCTGGTTCCCAACGAAGACACCCTGTCGCGGGCCATAAACCGGAGGGTGGATATCGTGATTCTCAAACAGAAATACGATTATTTTGAGCCGCCCAAAATCAGCGAAACCGAATCCGCTGCCAGTGGAACGGCGGCTGCCAATAAACCATAATAGGGGTGATAATGTGATGATTGAAGATCCCCGGGCCTTGTGCCGGGAAATCATCGACAGTTTAAATGAGATGAGGGTTTCTCTTTGACATCGATCATCTTCAGAGCAAGATCGAATCCCTCCAGCAGCAGACCCTGAAAGAAGAGTTTTGGAGCAACAACCAGGAGGCTCAAGCGGTCTTAAAGCAGATCAGCACTTATAAAGAAGAGATCGAGCGCTTTCAAGACCTGTGGAATAGAGTGAACTATCTGCAAGACCTTATCGACATGGCGGAAAAGGAAAACGAAAAAGAACTTCTGAACGAAAGCCTGCAAGAACTTGAGATTCTATTAAAAGACTTCCGCGAGTATGAGCTTCTCTTCCTATTTTCCGGCTCCCATGACCGGGGCAATGCCATCGTCTCACTACATGCCGGGGCGGGCGGCACCGAGGCCCAGGATTGGGTTCAGATGCTTTTGCGCATGTATACCCGCTGGTGTGAGAGAAATGCTTACGCGGCGGAAATTCTGGATTTTCTGGATGGCGACGAAGCCGGCATAAAAAGCGTAACTTTTCTGGTTAAGGGCGACTACGCCTATGGCAAACTAAAATGTGAAGAAGGGGTGCATCGCTTAATCAGGATATCGCCTTTTGACACATCCGGCCGGCGGCATACTTCATTCGCCGCTGTGACCGTGCTTCCCGAGATCACTCAGGATCTGGAAGTGGTTATCAACCCCGAGGATCTGCGCATTGACACCTACCGTTCCGGTGGAGCCGGAGGCCAGCATGTCAACAAGACCGATTCGGCGGTGCGCATTACCCATCTTCCTACCGGCCTGGTAGTGCAGTGTCAAAACGAACGCTCCCAGCACGCCAATCGCCTGACCGCGATGAAGATACTGCAGGCCAAGCTGTACCAGATGAAACAGAAGGAAGCCGAGGACAATCTACAGAAAATGCGGGGTGAATACAAGGAAATCGCCTGGGGGAGTCAGATCCGGACCTATACCCTGAATCCCTTTTCCCTGGTCAAAGACCACCGCACCAACCTGGAAGTAGGCAATGTACAGGCGGTTTTGGACGGAGATGTTGACGAGTTCATCTATACGTACCTGGTCCGCCGCTAAAGCTTTTTAAAGGAATTTTAAGCAAGGGAGATTAACATGAGAGAGATCAATCAGGCCATCATCGACGAGGTTGCCGGGAAAGCCAAGCTGATCCGCCAGGACATTATCAAGATGCTGGCCCAGGCCGGCTCCGGTCATACCGGGGGCTCCCTGTCAGCGGCCGACATTGTGGCCAGCCTCTATTTCTGGGCCATGAATGTTGATCCCGCCCACCCCGCCTGGGAAGACCGGGACCGCTTCGTGCTCAGCAAGGGGCATGCCGCGCCGGTCTTGTACGCCGCCCTGGCCGAGAAAGGATTTTTCCCCCGGGAATGGCTGGATTCTTTGCGCAAGCTGGGCAGTCCCCTGCAGGGCCACCCGGATCGCCTCAAAGTGCCGGGGGTGGAGGCTTCCACCGGGTCGCTGGGGCAGGGCATATCCTGGGCGGTGGGCATGGCCCTGGCCGCGAAGATGGACCAAAAGAATTACCGGGTTTACGCCCTGCTGGGCGATGGTGAACTGGAAGAAGGAATGGTCTGGGAAGCCTCTATGGCGGCTGCTCAATACCAGCTGGACAACCTGCTGGCTTTTGTCGATTACAACGGTCTGCAGATAGACGGACGGCTCAAGGATGTAATGTCCCCGGAACCGGTAGCCGACAAATTCAGGGCTTTCGGCTGGGAGGTAATAGAGATCGACGGGCACCGGATCAAAGAGATCCTGGAGGCTATCAACCGGGCTCAGGAGATAAAAGGCAGGCCTACCGCCATCGTGGCCCATACCATAAAAGGAAAAGGCTGTTCGTTTATGGAGGACCGGGCGGAGTGGCATGGAGTGGCTCCCAAACCGGAGGAAGCCGAGCGGGCCATTTTAGAATTGAGTCAATAGCGCACAGGTTGAAGGTGAGTTGGAAGCGCGCTTCCCAACTCACCCAACTCGCTTGAGTGATTAAAGGAGGAGCACAAGTTGGGAAAACAGGCAACGCGTGATGCCTATGGACTGGCCCTGGTGGAACTGGGCGGTCGGCACGATGATGTGGTGGTTATGGACGCCGATCTTTCCAAATCGACTAAAACGGCTGATTTTGCCAAAGCCTTCCCCGGGCGCTTTTTCAACGCCGGGATAGCCGAGCAAAACCTGATGGGCATGGCCGCCGGGCTGGCGGCCAGCGGCAAGGTGGTTTACGCCAGCACCTTTGCGGTTTTTGCCACCGGCCGGGCCTTCGAACAGGTTCGCAATTCACTGGCCTATGGAAAGTTGAATGTCAAGGTATGCGCAACCCATGCCGGTGTCACGGTGGGAGAAGACGGGGGCTCGCACCAGTCGGTCGAGGATATCGCCACCATGCGCAGCATACCCAATATGACGGTAGTGGTTCCGGCCGACGGGATGAGCACCCGCCAGGCGGTTATGGCTCTATACGCTACGGAAGGTCCGGCCTATTTGCGCTTGGGCCGGCCCTCGATCCCTCTGCTTTATGACGAGAACACCGATTTTCAAATCGGGCGGGGTATTGAATTAAAGCAGGGTTCCGATGCGACCCTGATCGCCTGCGGGCTGATGGTGGCCAAGTGCCTGGAGGCGGCCCGTATTCTGGAGCAGGAAGGGATCAAGGTGTCCGTCGTCGATATGCACACCATCAAGCCCCTGGACGAAGAACTGGTTATAAGAAAGGCCCGTGAAACGGGAGCTATTGTCACCGCCGAAGAGCACAGCATCATCGGGGGCCTGGGCGGAGCGGTCTGCGAGACGGTATGCGCCCACTGTCCGGTGCCGGTTTACCGGCTGGGAATTGAGGATAAATTTGGCCAATCCGGGAGCCCCGATGAGCTGCTGGATTATTACGGCTTGAATGTCGAACAGATCATGATAAAGGTCCGAAAAATCATAAAAAATAAGGGTTAGGAAAGAGGATTTGCTATAATAATGTAGAAGTCTCGTAGAAGTATATCCATATTATCGGGTTTTCAGCCTAACGCCGATGGAGGAGAACAATGCTGGTTCAATTCTATAATGTCTCCAAGATTTACCCCAACGGGGTTAAAGCCCTGGATGACATCTCCTTGAAAATAGACAGGGGAGAATTTGTATTTTTAGTAGGGCAAAGCGGCGCTGGCAAATCAACTTTGACCAAACTGCTCATTAGAGAAGAAATCCCCACCCGGGGCCAAATATTTGTAAATTCCCGCAGCATAGTCAGGATGAAACGCAACCAGGTTCCCAAGATGCGCCGCAGTATAGGCATGGTTTTTCAGGATTTCAAGCTGCTGGACAGCAAGACCGTATTTGAAAACGTATCTTTTGCTATGGAAGTTATCGGAGCCAGCACCAAGGAGATAAATATTCGGGTTCCGGAAGTAATAAAAATGGTGGGGTTAAAGGGCAAGGAAGACCGTTTTCCCGGAGAGTTATCGGGCGGTGAACAGCAGCGGGTGGGCATTGCCCGGGCTCTGGTAAACCGTCCTTTACTTTTGATAGCCGACGAGCCTACCGGCAATTTGGACCGTGACACATCATTGGGCATTATGGACCTGTTATACGATATTAACCACAAGGGAACCACAGTGGTGATGGCTACCCACGCTCTGGACCTGGTAAAAGCCGGACGCAAGCGGGTTATTGAACTTGAAAGAGGCCGGTTGATATCCGATAAACGCCCAGGAGACAGTAATAATGATTTTACATCATACTAAATATTTTTTTAGCCAGGCATTTAATTCTATTTCGCGCAACCGCCTGTTGAGCCTGGCCACAGTCACAACCGTAACCGTTTGCATTCTGATACTGGGTATCGCGATGCTGTTATTCCTCAATACAAGCAACCTGATGAGCAACCTGGAATCGGATGTGGAGATCAATGCCTTTCTAAACAAGGATTTGACCCAGAGCCAGATAGCCGATGTCAAAACGCAGATCGAAGCCCTGCCCGGCATAGACTCGGTATTGTTCGTCTCCAAGGATCAGGCTTTGCAGAACCTGCAGAAGAGCTTTGGCGGGGAAAGCTACAATCTGGGCACCACCATGGGACGCAATCCGCTGCCCAATTCCTATCAGATTAAAGCGAAAGACCCTCATAACGTCCCGGCCCTGGCCGCCCAGATCGGCCAGCTGTACGGGGTGGACAAGGTCAACTACGGCGAGGGGCTGGTGGAGCGGCTGTTCAAGCTGACCCAATGGATACGCACCATCAGCATCGTGATCATTTTGCTCCTGTCTATGGGGGCGGTATTCCTCATTGCCACAACGATCCGCCTGGCCATATACGCCCGGCGCAAAGAGATTTACCTGATGAAATTGATCGGCGCGACCGACTGGTTTGTCCGCTGGCCCTTTTTCCTGGAGGGGGTCCTATTGGGCTCGGCAGGAGCCCTGATCGCCCTTATATTATTAATAGCCGGCTATTCATCCATTTTGCACAATGTCAAGGCGGTATTATTCATATCGCTGCTCAACAATTCCGGGATTCTATTCACGGTCTACGGCGGCCTGCTTTTGACCGGGGCTGTTTTAGGCACGGTCGGTACATTGATTTCCTTGAATCGTTATTTGGATGTTTGATTAAGGTTTTTCCCCTTGGCATCCGAAATAATGAATAGGGAGGAATTTTAGACATGCGAAACTGTTTACATAAAAGGTCTGTCACCCTGTTTCTATTGGCGCTTTTCTTGATAAATGCCATCTACCCCGCCTATGCCGACGAGGTGGATGACAAGCAAAAGGAGCTGGACTCCATAAACCAGCAGATGGAATCACAGCAATACCTGGTGGATCAGGCCACCAAGCAGCAGAAAAGCATCATGGGTCAGATACAGGACCTGGACACCAATATGAACAAAACCCAAAAAGATATCAACTCCACCAGCTACTCTTTGAACCAGCTCAAAGGAACCATAAAGCAGACCGAGCAGGAGATCAACCAGAAGCAGCTGGATATCAGCCAGCAGACCGATACCCTGGGTGAGCGCCTGGTCTTTATCTATGAGGGGGGCACGGTTTCCTACCTGCAGGTTCTATTGTCCTCGACCAGCATCAATGACTTCCTGACCCGCTACGATATGCTCAAAGCGCTCATCGATGAAGATGTGCGCTTGATTGAAGGCATCAATCGGGAACGCAAGGCTTTGGATACTAAAAAAAGCGACCTGGAAGTTAAATTGAAGGAAGTGGAGCGCACCCAGCTCTTATTCCAGCAGCAGCAAAACGATCTGACGGAGCAAAAGAAAAACAAGAAAACCCTGCTGAGCAGCATTGATCAGGAAAAGGAAAAACTCCAGGCGGCTTTGGATGAACTGGAACAGAGCTCCCGCAACCTGGAATCCTATATCAGGTCCAGAAGAGGCGGCGGTGGTTCGACCACCGGAACCGGTTCCATGACCTGGCCGTGTCCGGGATATACCGGCGTTACCTCACCCTATGGAATGAGGTATCATCCCATCCTGAAAGTACGCAAGCTGCATACCGGGGTCGATTTAAACGCGCCGGGAGGGGCTAAAATAGTGGCCGCCGACAGCGGGACGGTTATCTGCGCCACCTGGCAGACCGGATATGGCAAAACCATCATCATCGATCACAACAACGGAACTTCCACCCTCTACGGGCATCTCGATGATTACGCGGTGTCGGATGGCCAGACGGTGACCAAGGGTCAGACCATAGGATACGCCGACAGCACCGGATGGAGCACCGGAAACCACCTGCACTTTGAGGTGAGGATAAACGGTACGCCGACCAATCCTCTATCGTACCTTTAAACAAATGAAATAAAATGACCTGAGGGCTCCGTATCATCGGAGCCTTAAATAATGCCTCAATTGATTTGTGCTCGTATCGGGTTTACGGTAACATATTAGCAGCAGTGGGGTAATAGAATACTGTATGGTGGTGAAATATTGAGAAAGAATCGGTTGTTAAAGGGACTGAATATATTTTTTACCGGGCTGGGATTGTTGGTCGCAGCCTTAATCGTGTTCGTATTGCTGACCAATTTTAAAGCGGTAAGCACCTTTGCCTATGTAGTTACCCTGGTTAAAACCCAGTCCCTGTTTGAGTTAAACGGCACTCAGATCATCAGCGGGGCGGGCTCAGGTATTGTGGATGCTCTACAGGATCCTTATTCGACCTATCTGGACGCCGCTACCTGGAACGATCTTAAGGAACGCATTGAAGCCAAATTCGGAGGTATCGGAGTGTATGTGCTGCAGGACTCCGCCAACCGACTCAAGATAGTGGCTCCCATGGAAGGAACCCCGGCTTATAAAGAGGGGGTAAAAAACGGGGACCTTATCATAAAGATCAACGGTGAAAGCACCGCCAACATGACCCAGGATACAGCCGTACATATGATGCGGGGAGACCCGGGCACCCAGCTCAACCTGGTGGTCTACCGGGACTCCGACAAAAAGGAGCACGAATTCAATATCGTACGGGAAATCATAAATATACCTTCGGTGCAGAGTGAAACGATAAAAGACCATCCTGACATCGGTTATGTCCGCTTGAACCAGTTTACTGCCCAATCCTATACCGAGATGCTCAATAATCTCACCACCCTGCTTGATGAAAAGAAGGTCAAAGGGTTGATCTTGGACATACGCAATAACGGGGGCGGAGAATTCGAAGCCTCGGTAAATATTGCTTCCATCTTTTTAAGCGGCAAAGAGGTGGTCAGCTCGGTGGATGCCGACGGCAACAAAGAGGTGCGCAGTTCCCTGCCCGGAAACACCGTGACCCTGCCCCTGGTGGTCCTGGTCAACGGGGACAGCGCCAGCGCCGCCGAAATACTGGCCGGCGCCCTGCAGGATAATAAACGGGCCGTCCTGGTCGGTGAAAAGACCTATGGCAAGGGACTGGTGCAGACCGTTTTTCCCCTGCCCGACGGGGGGGCCTTAAAGCTGACCACTCAAAAATACTTTACCCCGCAGGGCAATGATATCAATAAAATCGGTATTATTCCGGATTTCAAAGTATCCAATGATCCTGATTCGGAGAAGGATAAACAGCTGGAGCAGGCCGTCAGCGTCATGGCCGAGGAACTGGCCAGAGCATCTTAGCCGGGGAGGGTAGAGATGAATCCTGTCTGGGCTTCCATCAGCATGATCGGGCGGGTTTTGGCCGAGGCTTTAACATCGCCCTTTTCTATTATATTATTTACCGCCCTGGTGGCGGTTATTGCCTGGCAATACCGGCGTGCCAGCCGGTTTTCCGGCGACCTCCGGGGCGGAGGCTGGCGACTCAGCCTGCAGGCGGCGTTGCTTTCGGCCGGCTTCGGCATGGTGGGTGGTCTGGCCGGCAGTCTCCTGCTGTTCGGAGCGGGAGTTGATCTGAGCCGCATAGCGATTACGCCCCTGTGGGTGGCGGCCCTGCTGCTCATGCTGATCAGCCCGCGCCTGCTGTGTTTCTCCTATGCCGGCGGACTCTTGGGCCTTTCCAATCTCCTGTTCGGTTTTCCCGATGTCAGTATTCCCGACCTTATGGCCTTAATAGCCATACTGCACCTGGTGGAAAGCCTGCTGATCCTCCTGGATGGACGCTTCTATCCGGTGCCCCTGTACGTAAAAAGGGGAAACCGGCTCTGCGGAGGATTCAACCTGCAAAAATTCTGGCCCCTGCTGCTGGTGGTCATGATGCAGGACCTGAGCGTGATGGGCTCCGGGCAGCCGGATTGGATGGCCGTCCTGGGCGGCGGCGCCCTCGGCACCGGCCTATACACCGTCCTGGCGGTTTTGGGCTATGGTGAAGTAAGCACCGCTTTTTCACCCGGGCAAAAATCCCTGCGTTCGGCCGGAAGGCTGTTCTGCTTCAGCGCGGTTCTGCTGCTTTTGACCTTCCTCTCTTTAAAATGGCCGGTATTTCTCTGGCTTTCCGTACTTTTCAGCCCTTTGGGCCATGAACTGGTCATCTGGCTGGGACTGCGGGAGGAAAACCGTAAGACGCCCCTATACATCGAACCGGGAGCAGGCGTCATGGTTTTGGACACCAGGCCGGCCAGCGCGGCCTATCGGAGCGGACTTAAGTCCGGCGACGTTATCCTGCGGGGGAATGGGCGCCCCATCCTGCACAGTGCTGATCTGGAGGCCTTTCTATTTCTGGTCCCGGGGCAGGTGCAATTGGAAGGCCTCCATTCCGGGCAGCCCGGCACCTGGACCATTGAGCCTTCCCCTGAACCGATGCGGGGTCTGATCCCGGTTCCGGGCCGCCACCATTCCGCTTATTTGACCATTCCCACCGACAGCCTGTTTAGTTTTGCCTCCCGCATGTTCAGAATGCTTAAAGGCCGTTTTTACAGAGGCCTGTAAAAAGAGCTCGCTTCCAGGCAGCGCCAAGCCTATCTTGAGGGCAACGGAGTATAAACCTTTTGCGCCTAAAGTGCATACGATATAGAACACTTAAAGGGCAAGAGGGGGAAAAGCATTGGGCAAGAGAGGGCTCATTAAATACCAGTTGACGGAAAGCTGTACCAGGCGGGGCTGCCACAGTTTTGTGTCCCAACTGCTCCAGAACGTGGCCCGGCTATGGGTTATCAAAGGGCGGGCTGCGACCCGTCAGGTGGAATTTATCAAGAATCTGGGCGAAAACCTGGCCGGCCGGGGCTATGAAGTGGAGTTCTGGCTTTCCGCCCTGCACCCGGGCGGAGCCCAAGGCGTATTTTTCCCCCAGTTGGGCGCAGCCGTGGTTGGGGACGGTCTGTTCTATCCAAACCAGGTAGCCAACCCCGGGATGGAAATCATTGATCTGGACGAAGCCCGGGAATCCATAATGGGTGATGCCCGGGAGCAGGACCTGGCCCTCTGGCAGGCCCGCCTGCTGGATCACAAGCGACGGGCCGAGGACTTGATAGAGAATGCTCTCTGTATTGAGCAATATCTGGACCAGGAAAGGCAATTCGGTATTGAGGAGCGGGTGGATGTCATTAGCCAACAGGTTCAGGAGATGATCTTCGACCGGCAGCCGGTGGCAAAACACTTCTATGCCGCATCCCTGACCCTGGATGGTCTTATGGATTACGTTCAAGTAATAACCGGTCACTGCCGAAACCGGTATATTTTGCATGGCCCGGCCGGGTGCGGTCAAGGCCGGGTTCTGGAACAGGCCGCCGGGAGGGCTCTCGGTCGGGGATGGGAAGTATACTACTACCACTGGGCCCTGGATCCGGAGCGGGTTTGCCTGATCCTGATTCCGGCTGTAAACAGCGCCCTGGTGGATGACAGCTGCCTTGCGGTAAGCCCCCAGGGCGGTGATATTATTGTAGAAATGAGCGGATTGGCAGGACAGGAACAGGGGGACGATAATCTCCAGCGCCGGCTGGACACCCTCCTGCTCCAGGTTCAGGTTGATCTGGACCAGGTCAACCGGGCCCTGCGCGAGATCAACCGTCTGCAGTTAGATGGAGACGACCCGGTTCGCTTGGGGCGGCAAAGGGAAAAGTTGGAGCGGGAAATCGAACCGTATTAAAGTATAATAAAAAGAGTGCGGGGCGCATGCAAAACTCGCGGATGACATCAAGTACTAGCACAGCGATGAGGAAAGGCCTTGCATTTTTTTTATTTTAGGGATATAGTAAATTACCTGGAAAAATAGAACAGGAGTTCTGGCAATGGGCAGCTTTGAATTACATTCCGAATATGCACCCACCGGCGATCAACCCCAGGCGATCGCGGAACTGGCATCCGGGCTGAAGAAGGGCTACCGGGAACAGACCCTGCTGGGAGTTACCGGCTCGGGTAAGACTTTCACCATGGCCCGGATTATTCAGGAATTGCAGCGGCCGGTTCTGGTGATGGCCCCTAACAAAACCCTGGCCGGCCAGTTATACAATGAGTTTAAGCAGTTCTTTCCCAACAACGCGGTGGAGTATTTTATAAGCTACTATGATTACTACCAGCCGGAGGCCTATGTACCGCAGTCCGACACCTATATTGAAAAGGATTCCTCGATCAATGACGAGATAGACAAGCTCCGCCACTCGGCTACCGCCGCGGTATTAGAGCGCCGGGACGTGATCGTCATAGCCAGCGTCTCCTGCATTTACGGGCTGGGCGCACCGGATGACTACTACAAGATGGCCGTGTCCCTGCGCCCCGGGACCCAACTGGGCCGCGACGACCTGCTGCGCCGCCTGGTCGAGATCCAGTATGAGCGCAATGAGTATTCCTTTTACCGCGGAACCTTCCGGGTGCGGGGGGATGTTGTAGAGGTGTTCCCCTCCTCCAGCGGTGAAAACGCGGTGCGCATAGAATTCTTCGGTGATGAAATCGAACGGCTGGTGGAGTTCAATCCCCTTACCGGGGAGGTTCTCGGCCGTCGCTTGCACGTCATGATTTTCCCTGCTTCCCACTTTGTTACCACCCGGGACAACATGCTGGGAGCGGTGGACCTGATAGAGTCTGAACTGGCTGAACAGCTGAAAACGTTCCGGGCCGAGGGCAAGCTGCTGGAGGCCCAGCGTCTGGAGCAGCGCACCCGGTATGATCTGGAGATGATCAGGGAGATAGGTTATTGCAAAGGGATCGAAAACTACTCCCGCTATATAACCGGCCGGTCGGCCGGGGAGCCTCCCTATACCTTGATAGACTTTTTTCCGGACGACCTGCTGCTGTTCATGGATGAATCCCATATGGGGCTGCCCCAGGTCCGGGGTATGTTTGAGGGCGACCGTTCCCGCAAGCAGACCCTGGTCGATTTTGGCTTCCGGCTGCCCTCCGCGCTGGACAACCGGCCTCTGAAATTTGACGAGTTTAACGCCAAAATCAAACAGCTGGTCTATGTAAGCGCCACCCCCGGAGAGTATGAAATATCGCGCAGCAGCCTGGTCGCCGAACAGATTATCCGCCCCACCGGACTGGTTGACCCGGACTTGATCGTCAGGCCTACCCTCAACCAGATCGATGATCTGATGGACGAAATCCGGCAGACGGTAGGGAAGGGCTTCCGGGTTCTGGTAACCACCCTCACCAAGCGGATGGCCGAGGACCTGTGCGAGTACTTTGACCAGGCCGGCATCAGGGTCCGTTATATGCATTCGGATATTGAGGCCCTGGAGCGCATGCAGATCCTGCGCTCCCTGCGCACCGGGGAATTTGACGTCCTGATCGGCATAAACCTGCTGCGGGAGGGCCTGGATCTGCCCGAAGTGGCCCTGGTGGCGGTTTTAGACGCGGATAAAGAGGGTTTTTTGCGCTCCGAGCGTTCCCTTATTCAGACGATTGGCCGGGCGGCCCGCAATGCCGAAGGCCGGGTCATCATGTACGCCGATAAGATAACCCCTTCCATGAAGGGGGCGATTGACGAAACCGAACGGCGGCGCTTCAAGCAGGTGGAGTACAACCAGCTGCACGGGATAACCCCGGAAAGCATTAAAAAAGCCGTATATGACGCGATCGAAGCCACCATTGCGGAAGAGCCCGGGCACTATGAAACCAACCTGTTTTACAAACTGCCCCCGGAAGAAAAACGGCGCTTGATCGTGGAGATGGAAACCGAGATGCGCAAAGCGGCCGACAACCTGGAATTTGAAAGAGCCGCGCAGCTCCGCGACACCATTCGCGAACTGGTCCAGGAGAAAAAAAGCAAGCCCAAAACCCGCAAGGGACGAAGATAACAGAGCAATGAGTTGAAGAACCGTCCCCTAACTCATTTAAGACGCAACAGGAGAGAAACGGGATGCAAGACTATATTTTTGTTAAAGGAGCCCGGGAGCACAACCTGAAAAACATCGACGTCAAAATCCCCCGGGATCAACTGGTGGCCTTTACCGGTGTTTCCGGTTCGGGCAAGTCCAGCCTGGCTTTTGACACCATTTACAGCGAGGGGCAGAGGCGCTATGTGGAGTCTTTATCCACCTACGCCCGGCAGTTTCTGGGCCAGATGGACAAACCGGACGTCGATTACATAGAAGGACTGTCGCCCTCCATATCCATCGATCAAAAGGCGACCTCCAATAACCCGCGCTCCACAGTCGGTACGGTGACCGAGATATATGACTATCTGAGGCTGCTCTTCGCCCGGGTGGGCCAGCCCCACTGCCCCCGGGGGCACGGACCCATTCAGAGGCAGACTATCGATCAGATCGTGGACATCCTCCTGGCCCTGCCCGGGGGGACCCGAATCAAGATTCTGGCCCCGGTGGTGCGCGGGCAAAAAGGCGAGCACCGCAAAATATTGAGCAATTTGTTCCGGGACGGCTTTACCAGGGTCATCGTCGATGGTTACGAATACACCTCCGATGAAGAGATCGAGCTGGTTAAAAATAAAAAACATGATATTTTTGCCGTGGTCGACCGCCTGGTGATCAAGGATGAAATCAGGAGCCGCCTGGCCGATTCACTGGAACTGGCTTTTGAATTGAGCGAGGGAGTAGTGCATATCATAGAGCTGACCGGAGACGGCGAAAAGGAGCAGGTCTACAGCCGCGACTTCGCCTGCCCGGTCTGCGGCTTCAGCCTGCCGGAGCTCAGCCCGCGCATGTTTTCTTTTAACAATCCCTTTGGAGCCTGCCCGACCTGTGAGGGCCTGGGCGAAAAGCGCGAGATTGACCCGGCCCTGGTTCTGGATATGGAAAAGAGCCTGGAGGAAGGGGCGATTATACCCTGGGCCAACAACCTCAACACCTACTACAATCAGATCATGGCCGGGATGTGCGAAAAGAATAAGATACCCCTGGACCGGCCTTTAAAGGAGCTGAGCCTCAAACAGATCAACGCCATCCTCTACGGCAATGGCGATGAGCGAATAGCCATCACCTATGTAAACTCCTACGGAGAGCAGAATACCTTTCGCAGCAGCTATGAAGGGGTGATAAACAATCTCAAACGGCGCCACCATGAAACCAAATCCGAGTATGCCCGGGAGGAACTCGAAAAATATATGACGTCCACCCTGTGTCCGGCCTGCCGGGGCAAGCGTTTGCGGGAAGAGGTATTGTGGGTCTTGATTGACGGCCGCTCCATTGAAGAAGTCACTTCTCTGTCGGTGGGCGACACGCTGAAGTTTTTCAACCATTTGCAGCTAAACGAGCGAGAGGCCTACATAGGCCGTCAGGTTATCAAGGAGATTAAAGAGAGGCTTACCTTCCTTATGGATGTGGGCTTAAGTTATCTTACCCTGAGCCGCTCGGCGGGCAGCCTCTCGGGCGGTGAAGCGCAGCGCATCCGGCTGGCCACCCAGGTTGGCTCCAGCCTGGTGGGGGTTCTTTATGTCCTGGATGAACCGAGCATCGGCCTGCATCCCCGGGACAACAGCCGCCTGCTCAATACCTTGAAGCGCTTGCGCGACCTGGGCAACACGGTCATCGTGGTAGAGCACGATGAAGAGACTATAAGAAGCGCCGATTACATTATTGACATAGGCCCCCGGGCCGGGCGGCACGGCGGGCAGGTGGTGGCCCAGGGCACCCTGCAGGATATCCTTTCCGCTCCCGATTCCCTGACCGGGCAATATCTGACCGGAAGCCTGGAGATCCCGGTCCCCGAGCGGAGGCGGCCGGGCAGCGGCAAAAAGCTGCTGGTCAAGGGGGCTTCCGAGCACAATCTCAAGAATATCGATGTCAGCCTTCCCCTGGGCAAAATGGTGGTTATCACCGGGGTCTCCGGCTCCGGCAAGAGTACCCTGGTGGAAGAGATCATTTACCCGGCCTTGATGAGGAAACTGCACCACGGCCGCCACCGTCCCGGGCAGCACCGGGGGATTGACGGCCTGGAAGAGATCGACAAAGTGATCAATATAGACCAGTCGCCGATCGGCCGTACTCCCCGTTCCAATCCGGCCACCTATACCGGGGCCTTTGACGGCATTCGGGAGCTCTATGCCTCCACTACCGAATCAAAAATCAGGGGCTACAAGGCGGGGCGCTTCAGCTTCAATGTGCGGGGCGGGCGCTGCGAGGCCTGTTCCGGTGATGGCATCATAAAAATCGAAATGCATTTTCTGCCCGATGTCTATATCCCCTGCGAAGTATGCAAGGGCAAGCGCTACAGCCGCGAGACCCTGGAAGTAAAGTACCGGGGCCAGAACATCGCTGACATTCTGGCCATGACCGTAGATGAAGCGGTGGAGTTTTTCGCCAGTCATCCCCGCATTCACCGCCGGTTGCAGGTGCTGCAAGAGGTGGGGCTGGGTTATATTCAGCTGGGCCAGCCGGCCCCCACCCTGTCCGGAGGCGAAGCCCAGCGGGTAAAACTGGCCACCGAGCTTTCCAAGCGCTCCACCGGCCGGACTCTGTATATTCTGGATGAGCCCACCACCGGCCTGCACAAGGATGATGTTAAACATCTGCTGCATGTTCTAAACCAACTGGTGGAAAACGGCAATACGGTCCTGATTATAGAGCACAACTTGGATGTGATTAAATGCGCCGATCATATCATCGATCTGGGGCCGGAGGGCGGCGAAGCCGGGGGGCGGATCGTCGCCCAGGGAACTCCCGAGCAGATCTGCCAGAATCCCGCTTCCCATACCGGCCTATACCTGCGCGAGTACCTGCCCGCCCCGGAAAAAGCCCGGGTAGTGTAGAATGGAAAAAAGGTGCAACACGGGGACGGAGATGAGTTGGTATGAGAGACAGGTTGAAAAAGGTGCCCCTGCAGCCGGGCGTATATATCTACAAGGACAGCGAGGGGCGGGTCATATATGTAGGCAAGGCCAAGCTCCTGCGCAATCGCATGCGCTCCTATTTTCAGGCCAGTGAAAAGCTGGAGCCCAAGGTCAGGGCCATGATGAACCGGGTGGCCAGTTTTGACTTTATCGTGACCTCCAACGAGATGGAAGCCCTGCTCCTGGAAGACAACCTGATCAAGGCCCATCACCCCCGCTACAATATTCTCTTCCGGGACGACAAGACCTATCCTCACCTGAAATTGACGGTTGCTGACGAATTTCCCCGCCTGGCCATGGTCAGGGAGAAAAAGGACGGAGTTTCCAGGTATTTTGGACCCTACACCAGTGCCGGTTCCCTGCGCGAGAACCTGCGGGTCTTGAGCTCCATCTTCATGCTGCGCTCCTGTAAAACCTTTAGCCGCCGGGAGCGGCCCTGCCTGAACCATGATATCGGAAGATGCCTGGGGCCCTGCGTCGGCAAGGTGAGCTCGGAGGAGTACCAGGCGCTGGTCAGAAACCTGATAACTTTTATGGAAGGGGACTACCTGCAACTGGTCAAGAGCAGTGAAATGCAGATGAAGGAAGCGGCTGCCAACCTGGAATTTGAAAAAGCCGCCCGGCTGCGCGATCAAGTGCAGAGCCTGAAGCGGCTGGGCGAAAAACAGCAGGTGGCCCTGGCAACTCCGCTCAACCTGGACCTGGCTGCGCTGATAACGGCCCCGCGCTCCGCCCTGGGCCTGATCTTCAAGATCCGCCGGGGGAAGCTGATCAACAAGGACAGCTTCTGGCTGACCCGGGTGATGGAGGAAAGCGAAGCTGAAATGATGGAAGTCCTGCTGCGCGGCTATTTTGCCGAAGCTCATGATACGGCCGAAGAATTGCTGGTCAACCACCTCCCCGCCAACCGGCAGCTCCTGTCCGAATGGTTCAAAGAGCGGAGCGGGCACCGGGTGGAGATAAGGACTCCCCTAAAGGGGGAAAAACGCCGTCTGATGGAAATGGTGGAAAACAACGCCCGGCTGTTGCTGGAAGAGCAATTGAACCAGGAAGATAAAAAGCAAAGGGTCTTATTGGATTTGAGCCGGGCGCTCAACCTGGAAACGGTTCCGGAGCGCATCGAATGCTATGACGTCTCCCACCTGGGCGGAACCGAGACCGTAGCTTCTATGGTGGTTTTCACCCATGGAGCCCCTGACAAAAAGGCCTACCGCCGTTTCAAAATAAAACAGGAACAGAATGACGACTACAGCTCCCTGGCCGAAACCCTGCAGCGCCGCTTCCGGGAGGCCCGGCAGGGCAACCCCAATTTTCTGCCCGAGCCGGACTTGCTGGTGATTGACGGCGGGCTGGGCCAGCTGCATGCCGCTCAGCGGGTCCTTGATGAACTGGGTGAAGACGTGGCGGTTATAAGCCTGGCCAAAAAGAGGGAGGAAATATTCCGGCCCGGGCAGGGGGAATCCCTGATCCTGCCCCGCCGTGACGAAGGGCTGCAGCTTTTGCAAAGGCTGCGTGATGAAGCTCACCGTTTTGCCATAAGCTATAACCGGCAGCGAAGAAATAAAAAAATAACCAGTTCGCTTTTGGATGAAATTCCGGGAGTGGGGGAAAAAAGAAAAAAGGCCCTTTTACAGCATTTCGGATCGGTAAACAGGATTAGAGCCGCTTCGCCCGAAGAGATCAGTTCCCTGCCCGGAATAAGTCTCAATTTAGCCAGGGATATTTGCGATTATTTGCAGAGACAGCCAAAATCCTGAAATATTTCCCGGGAAATAACGATAATATGTAAACAGCAATGAAAGAACCTGCTGTCGGGAGTGGTATAATTTTAATAGGTATGATGATTAAGAAAGGGGAGTTACCATGATACGGGGATGGATAGTAAGATGGGTGCTTAATATTCTGGCCCTTATCCTAACCGCCGTGCTGCTGGGATCGAATTTCGAATTGACCTTTTGGGCGGCAATCGTTGGTTCGGTTTTTCTAGGCATAGTAAACGCCTTTATCAGGCCCATTCTGATCGGCCTGACTTTACCCTTCAACATAGTCACCCTCGGGCTATTTACGTTCGTTATCAACGGCTTTTTGCTGTGGATAACCTCGGTGACGGTGCGCGGTTTTGATATTGCCGGTTTTGGTTGGGCCATACTGGCGGCTATAGTCATGAGCATCATCAGCGGTGTAATCTCTTTCTTCGTAGATGATCGCTCCTTCAATTTCCGCTAAAAGAAATGAGTTAGGGGACGGTTCTTCAACTCATTTATCCAGCCCGGATTGAGTAGCTCCAGGCAAAAATGAGTTGAAGAACCGTCCCCCAACTCACTCACTCATAAATGACATACTTGAGGGACGGACCACTTAGTTCAATACGGTCGCGTCCCTTAATTGGTTGAACAGTATATACTATATGAGGAGGATAAAATGGGCATAAAACTGGTGGCGATCGATCTGGACGACACCCTGCTGGATCCGGACCTTCAGATCTCTTCGCACTGCCTGGAGATCATTCGCCAGGTGCAGAAAAAAGGGATCCTGGTCACCCTGGCTACCGGGCGCATGTACAGCTCAGCCCTGCCTTATGCCAGGCTGCTGCAGGTGGACGTGCCTCTTATTACCTACCAGGGAGCCCTGGTGAAGAATTCCCTGTCCGGTGAGATACTGTACAATAAACCGGTACCCTTTGCGGAAGCGGTTGAAGTAATGGACTTTTTTCACCAGGCCGGGGTTCACTATCACTGCTACTTTGACGACCGGCTGTGCATGGAACGCTTAACGAAAGATGGCCAGGATTATTCCGAACTGGCCGGAGTAGAACCGATCCTTATGGAAAACCTGCGGGAGACGGCTAAAACCCGGGAGACCCTGAAGATCCTATCCGTAGTACACGATAAAAAGCTGGTTATAAAACTTCAGGGCGGGCTTACCGCTCGATACTCCCCCCAACATCTAAATATAACCCGCTCCAAACCTTATTATCTGGAAGTAATGCATCCCCAGGCCACCAAGGGAGACGCATTAAAGGTGGTGGCCGATCATTACGGAATTGCCCAGGAGCAGGTAATGGCCCTGGGAGACAGCTACAATGATCTGGCCATGATCGAATGGGCCGGTCTGGGTGTGGCCATGGGCAACGCCCGGGATGAGGTAAAGCAGGCCGCCGCTTATGTAACCCACAGCAATGAAGAGGAAGGGGTAGCGGAAGCTCTGTATAAATTTGTTTTATGAGGAGGGAGTTTATGGCATCCAAAGTCTATTTCACGAATTTAAGGGCCCGGAACAATCGCAGCCTGCTGGATAAAATGGAGAAGCTGAGCCAAAAAGCCGGGCTGAACCAGGTCATCGAGCCCGGCGATCTGGTGGCTGTCAAGCTTCATTTCGGCGAGCCGGGTAATCTCAGTTACATCCGGCCTCCCTATGTGCGGCGGATGGTGGATATGATCAAAAAGAAAGGCGGAAAGCCCTTTCTGACCGATGCCAACACCCTGTATAAAGGCTGGCGCTCCAATTCGGTCGACCACCTGCAGGCGGCTATCGAAAACGGGTTTGATTATTCGGTGGTGGGGGCCCCCCTGATCATAGCCGACGGCTTGACCGGGAAGGATTATATCAAAGTGCCCATACCGGGAACCCATTTTAAAGAAGTAAATATCGGCAGCGCGGCGGTTCATGCCGATGCCATGGTGGTGATGACCCATTTTAAGTGCCACGAGCTGACCGGGTTTGGAGGAGCCATAAAAAATCTGGGGATGGGACTCGGTTCGCGCAGCGGCAAACAGCAGATGCATTCCGATATGCTGCCCCAAGTCCTGGAAGCGAAATGCACCGGCTGTGCCAAGTGTCAAAAATGGTGCCCGGCCGATGCCATCGTCATGGAAGCCTGGGAGGGCAATAAAAAGGGGCAGAAGTCGGCCATTGTCGATGAAAAATGCCTGGGCTGCGGCGAATGCGCGGTGACCTGCACCTTTGACGCTATCCGGCCCTCCTGGCGGACCACTCCCGAAACCACCCAGGAAAAGATGGCTGAATACGCCCTGGGCGCAGTGATAGATAAACCGGGCAAAGTGCTCTATGTCTCGTTTGTCATGGATATCAGCCCGGAATGCGATTGCTACGGGCACAACGACGCCGCCATCGTTCCCAACCTTGGCATCATGGCCTCTACCGACGCGGTGGCTTTGGACAAGGCCTGCGCGGATCTGGTGAACGCCCTGCCGGTTCTGCCCGGTTGTATGATAGAGGGGCTGCCGGCCGGGCAGGATAAATTCGAGGCCGTGCATCCCGGCATAGGGTGGATGGCCACCTTAAAACACGCCGAGCTTCTGGGAATGGGCAGCCTGGATTACGAGCTTAGCGAGATTTAGCAAGGAGGTTGCTGGGGTGCGCCAATTGATTCTGGCCGCCGATCTGGGCGCCACTAAAATACTGACCGCGGTACTGGATTCAAGCGGCCGGATTTTAATTCAGGAAAAGAGCCCCACGCCCTATGATCAAGAACCGGTCAAGGTTTTGGAGCAGATTTGTGCTTCGCTGCTCGGCCTGCAACAGCAGGTGGGGCAGGAAGGCGACCGGGTAATGGGAGCCGCGGCGGCGGTGCCCGGGCCTCTGTCTTTTCCCGCCGCGGTCATGCTGGATTCACCTAACCTGGGCTGGAAAGAGGTTCCCGTCCGTGACATCATGACGGAAGGCCTGGGTATGCCGGTTATAGTAGAGAAAGACACCAACATGGCTGCTTTAGGTGCATACTATTTCGGTTCTACGCCGTTCAGCCCCAATCTCATATACATCACTGTCAGCACCGGGGTGGGCGGAGGATTGATTTTAGACGGCCGGCTCTACCGGGGCCAAGCGGGTGGAGCCGGAGAGATCGGGCATATGGTGGTAGAGAGAAACGGGCCGGTGTGCGGCTGCGGGCGGCGGGGCTGCCTGGAGGCGGTGGCGGCCGGCCGGGTCCTGGCCAGGCGGGTGGAACAGATGAGAGCCGGCGGCTGGGGCGCGGATATGGATTTAGGCCCTGGCCCCTGGGGCGCCCGGGAGTTGGGTGAAGCCGCCCGCCGGGGCGACCGGGCGGCCCTGGCGGTGGTTCGTGAAACTACCCAATTTTTGGGACAGGCGATAGCCAACCTGGTCAACCTGTTCAATCCCCAGCTTGTGGTCCTGGGGGGCAGTGTCGCCCAGGGCTGGCGTGATCTGATCAGCTCATCACTGGATGAACAGGTGCGCTCGCTGGCTTTTCCCCTCAATGCCCGGGACCTGCGCATCGAGTTTACCGATCTGGGTGAAGCCATAGGATTGCTGGGGTGTCTGGCCGCAGTGCTGCATAAGGAGCGGGGACCGGGTATAAATTAAAGTCAGGGGCATATATCTCTACGAGTAAGATGAACAGGACCAAATACCGACAGGGGGTGCGATATGCATAATGACACGATGATGCGTTATCTGGGAGAGCTGCCCGGCCAATTCGAATACGGGCTGGCCGGGCGCGAGGCCTTGCCGGACATAGGTGAGGGTCTTCAAAACATAGTAATAACGGGTATGGGCGGATCAGCTATCGGCGGGGATATTTTACGCAGCCTGGCTGCGCAAACCGTCCAGGTCCCGGTGGTAGTCAACCGCGGCTATGAGATCCCCCGCTTTGTGGGCCCGCAGACTCTGTTCCTGGCCGTTACTTATTCAGGCAACACCGAAGAAACCTTGAGCTCCTTCGAACAGGCCAGAAAGCAGGGGGCTCGAATAGTGGGCTTGACCAGCGGGGGGCAGCTCAAGAAACTGGCCGAACATTACGACTATCCGTGCCTGATGGTGCCGGGAGGCTTGAGCCCCAGGGCGGCCACCGGTTATCTGTTTGCCCCGCTGGCCCTGCTTTTGGAGAAAGCCGGTCTTATCGAAGGCGTCACCGAGGATCTCAAAGAAACCGTGGATGTACTGTACCGGTTGCGCGAGCAATTAAACCCGGAAGCACCGCTGGAGGGAAATGCGGCCCGGGAGGCCGCCCGGCTGATGAAAGGCGCTCTGCCGGTCATCTGGGGAAGCGCGGGACTCAGTGAAACCGCGGCCTTCCGCTGGAAGGCCCAGATCAACGAAAACGCCAAGTCACCGGCCTATTGGGCGGTTTTGCCGGAGCTCAACCACAATGAAATCATGGGCTTTGACGAGCCCCGGGATATTATCAGACAGCTGTGCCTGGTCATTCTGAGAGACTCCGGAGATCATCCCCGGGTGGTGCGCCGCATCGAGATCACCAAAGACCTGGTCAAAGACCAAGTAAAGAATATGCTGGAAGTGCAAAGCAGCGGCCGTTCCTGGCTGGCCCGTTTTTATTCCCTGGTTTACACCGGCGATTACGCCAGCACCTACCTGGCCTGGGAATACGGAAAAGATCCGGTGGCGATTGAAGCCATAGATCACCTTAAAGCCGAACTGGCCAAATAAACAAAACCAAAAGGACCGGTCTCCGGTTTTAACATGAAAGGGACGCATCTTCAGCCCGGGCTCAAGATCGCGTCCCTCGGTATTTTATTTCAGAAGAGCCTGAGCAAAGCTCCGTATTTTAAAACAGATCGTATTTTTTAAGCCGCTTGTACAAGGTCCGCCTCGATATCCCCATAGCCTGGGCGACATCGCTCTTGTTGTATTTGTATTTGGTCAAATATTCCATGAGCGCCTGCTTTTCCGAGCCGGGATCGGGCTCGGCAGTCTCTTCAATCCGCTCATGATGCTCCACTTCGTGTACCGATGCCTGATCGACAAAATACTGGTTTACCAGATCATAAGTGATGATATTTCCCGGTGCCAATTGAATGGCTCCTTCGATGACATTTTGAATTTCTCTGATATTGCCCGGCCAGGCATATTCGAGAAAGGCCTCTTTGACTTCCGGGGCCATTTGCATGGGCGGTTTGTTAAAACGTTTGCAGTACTTTTCAATAAATACTTCGGCCAGCAGCAGAATATCGTGGCGCCGCTCGCGCAAGGGGGGCATGGTGATCTTGATCACCGCCAGACGATAATATAAATCGCGCCTGAAGCGATTGCGCTTTATCTCGTATTCCAGATCCTTGTTAGTGGCGGCGATTATCCTGACATTGACCGGAATCAATTTGGTTCCTCCCAGGCGGGTAACGCTCTTTTCCTCAATCACCCTCAACAAGGAAGCCTGCAGGTCGAGCGGCATATCGCCGATCTCGTCGAGAAATATGGTTCCCTGGTCGGCCAGCTCAAATTTACCCATGTTTCCGGATTTCCGAGCCCCGGTAAAAGCTCCTTCATCATAGCCGAAGAGTTCGCTGGCGATGAGCTCACGGGGCAGGGCGGCGCAATTTAACGCCACATAGGGATGGGGTCTGCGCATACTTCCATTGTGCATGGCCTGGGCAAAGAGATCCTTGCCGGTTCCGCTCTCGCCCAGGAGCAGGGCATTGGAGCTTGATGAAGCGGCCGCCTGGGCGGTTTTCAATACCTGGGTAAATTTTGAGTCTTTTCCCACAATATCATCGAAGGTGAACTTGGCTCCATCGCCGATCCACTTTTTAACCAGCCGGGTTACCCGCTGGGTTTCTCTCATTATTACCACCGTGTCGCCGGGCGGGATGTCCGGGTGGGAGAGGGGATTGCAGGTGACAACGCAGTTTAGGGTGGTATTGTCCAGGGTGACCAGTTTGAAATTTTCGTCCAGGATGGGCCGGTTCTGGGTGACCTTGTTGACAAAATGGCTGTTGTCGGCATTATACCCCAAAACCGCTGAAATGTTGGAACCGTAGGCTAAGCGGGGGGAAATCTGCAGCATCCGCGCGCAGATGTCGTTCATGTAAGTGATGGTCCCATTGGAGTCCAGCACCAGGACCCCTTCCGCCATGGATTCCATGATCTGTTTTAAGTACAGGTTAATCCGGTGTAATACCATTTTGGACATGATGTGTTTACTGGCGGCGTCTACCATGCCCAGGGTATGGTTGCTGACCCGGTTGAAGGGGGCTACCATGCATAGAACCCCGCCGATTTTGCCCTGGTCGATGATCGGGGCGCAGGAAGAGGCGGATACATGGGAAAACAGGCAAAAGTGCTCGTAGGCGAACACCGAAACCGGTTTGCCCAGGTCCTGACAGAGGGTGGCGCCGTTGGTCCCCACCAATTTCTCGGCCCACATGGAGCCGACCACCAGGCGGGCTCTTTTCGCCCAGGCCAGTGATTCCCGGTCGCCAATAAAATCTATGGCGCAGAGGTTCTCGTCCAGAATGCCTACCACAAAACCGGTTTCAGCTACAAATTCGTAGAGGTCTCTCATTACCGGTTCGCCGACCTTTAATATCTGGCGGCAGGCCTCGCGGGACTGGGCTACCTCATTTTCAGTGCAGATATAGGGGTTTTCACGCAGGTAGGGGTTTACACCCCGGTCGTAGCAGCGCTCCCAGGAGCTTTTGATTTCGGGGCGCAGTGTTTCCCGGTACTGGGGTTTTCTATGCAGCTGCAGCCATTTGGTCCTCAATTCTTTATCCGTCATCCTGTCATCTCCTCAAATCTGTCTTGCCGGTAGGGCATCCTCATCGTAGTTTACATTTTGTATACTACAGGCAAAGCATTTTGGTTACCCGATAAGGCTTCGATTTCCATATGTATTGTGGATACCGGGGATGTATACTCCGGCCCTCTTTTGGGGGAGCGCTTGCCTTCCATATAATAGGCAGCCCTCCCGGCACCGGAAATCTTTTTTAAAGTCCCGTTGAAAGTACCCGCTCAACCCGCCTGAGATCCCTACTCCCCGAGCCTGTTACCGGTGCATGAACCCAACCGCATATCCGGCTATTCCTTTAAGTTGCAAAAGCACTTTGGCTACCAAATATTATAAAACCATATTCTCACTTTGTAAACCAAGAAGTTTACAAAGTGAGGACTTTTATCGTGCGATATGAAACCCGGAAGGGGCGGATTAAAATTAAAATCCCAATATACAGGCGATTAAAGAGGGTAACAGTTGTTTTTAAAGTACTTGGCACAACTCTTGCAACTGAGATGTAATCATACAGATTTTCAATTTGTGTCCGCTCAAAACTGTTGAACAGGGGGTGAGTTATGGCAATGGACTAGCCAGGTATTAAATACTTGAGCAGAATAGGAGGACGCTGATGAGAACGTCAAAGGAATACCTTGAGAAACTTGCAGGTATGAGGAAAAACATCTACCTGCACGGACAGGTGATCGGGAGGGATCATCCCATAGTAGTCGCCAGAAGCAAAGCCATACAGCTAACCTTTGATCTGGCCAACGATTCGAAATTTTCCGACTTATTAACTGTTTCTTCTCATATCTCCGATAAGAAGATAAACAGATTTACCCACATACATCAGAATTCGGAAGATCTGTTAAAGAAGCAGGAAATGACCCGGAAGCTCTGCAACCTGACCGGAGGCTGCATCCAGAGATGCATGGGCTGCGATGCCATGAATGCCCTGTCGGTAGCCACTAAAAACGCCGATCTGAGATACGGCACCGACTACCACGACCGCTGGTTAAAATACCTGGCCTTCTTCCAGGAAAATGATCTGGTCGCATCATGCGCCCAGACCGATGCCAAGGGCGACCGCAGCCTGAGGCCCGGCGAACAGGCGGACCCGGATCAGTATGTGCATGTTGTGGAAAGAAGAGAGGACGGAGTGGTGGTCAGGGGGGCCAAACTCCACAATACCATGTCCCCCTATGCCGATGAGATCATCGTCATTCCCACCCGGGCCTTGACCGGGACCGAGCAGGATTACGCCATAGCCTTTGCTATTCCGGCCGATGCCGAAGGTGTTTATCTGGTGGGGAGGGAAGGCTACTTCAGCAAACGGGAGCCGGGTATGGAAGCGCCTATAGGGGAATACGGCGACATCGAAAGCTTTACCGTTTTTGACAATGTTTTTGTTCCCAACGAACGGATATTCCTTAATGGCGAAACCGATATCGGGGGGGGATTGGCCCTGTACTTTGCCCTGTATCACCGCCACAGCTATACCGGCTGCAAGCCGGGCACCGGAGATGTCTTGCTGGGTACTACGGCGCTTATGGCTGATTACCTGGGCATTGAAAAGATGGGCCATGTTAGGGAAAAACTATCGGAGATGATCAGCGTTTGCGAACTGGTTTATGCGGCCGGCATAGCCGCCAGTATCAAATCCACCAAGGCTCCGTCTGGAACCCAGATACCCAATGTCATATACGCCAATGTAGGTAGAAGGCATGCCGGCCACAATATCTACCACGAGTACAATACCCTTTGTGATATCGCCGGCGGACTGCCGGCCACCCTGCCGCTGTCTTCGGAATACAACAGTCCGGTGGTGGGCAATTTTGTGAGAAAGTACGTATCCCGGCGAGACGGCGTTTCTGCGGAAAACCATTACCGGGCCGCTCATTTGGCCAGCGATCTGTTGACTTCAGAGTTTGCCACCATTCTGCAGATCGCCGGGGTCCATGGAGGAGGCTCCCCCATCATGGAGGATATCGCGATCATGGGATCCTATGATCTAAACACCAAGAAGAGTCTGGCCAAATATCTGGCCGGCATTAAGGAAGACTGACTGGTTATTGCCGTTAGATAAAAAGGGAGGTTCAAAATTATGACGGAATACAGGATCAGACCTTTAGAGGTTGCTCAGATCACTGCCATCAAGGCGGTGGTGACCCAGATGTGCGACCTGATCACTCCGCTGACTGTCCCGGTTTTAGCCTTTTACCTGGAAGGCGGCTCCCAAAAGATATTGGTCGATACCGGAGTGCTGGAAAGTGAAAACTATCATGGATTTCCCCTTTCCGGAAGCGGGCCCCGGGGTATGATCAAAGCCCTGGCTGAAATCGGTCTAAAACCCGAAGACATCGACATCGTTATCATTACTCATATGCATTTTGATCATGCCGCTAATATTTCCCTGTTCCCCAATGCCCGGTTTATTCTGCAAAAGAAAGAATGGGAATATGCCAAAGCACCCCTGCCCCTGCAAAGAGCCGTTTATTTAACCGACCTTTTAGGACAACTGGAGAAATACGACCTGATATTGGCCGACGACGGTTATGAAGTAGCCGACGGCGTAAACGTGATCTGTGTTCCCGGCCACACCAAAGGCCAGCAGGCCATAGTCGTTAATACCAGTGACGGCAAATATGTTATTTCCGGAGACCTCTGCTATTTACAGGTCAATTTGCATCCCGAACTGGAAAGTTTCGTAGATTCCATGGGGGCCACCATTAACTGTACCCCCCAGCCGGATCATGCCTTCTATCCGCCCGGGATCCATACCGACCTCAGTGAATGGTACAACAGCGTTTGGCGGGTTCTGTCCATAGCCGGCAGCCGCAGCCATATTTTACCCGGGCACGACCCGAGCCTGGTCAGGAGAGTGTTTCCCGAAAAATAATCTTTGCCGCAATGTCTGTTGAAAAGAGGAGGTTAAAATTATGGCAAGCAATTTCGTATACCCCACCAAGCCTTTAGACCAGTGGGATTTTATGCAGGGCAGAAAGTTAAATTTTGACAGCCTGGCCGAGATGTTCTATACCAGGGTCCAGGAAAACCCGAACAAGATATATGTAAAATATTACGATCAGAACATTAGCTATGCCCAGACCAACGCGCAGGCCAACCGGGTGGCCAATTATTTAAAAGAAAAGGGCGTTGGCAAAGGAGACATCGTCTCCATAATGGTCAGGAACGCACCGGAGATCTATTACACTACCTTTGGCACTCAGAAATTAGGAGCCTGTGCCGGAGCCGTGAACTATTCGCTGAAAGGCCCTGAAATAGCCTATGTGCTCGATGATTCCAAGCCCAAGGTGTGCTTTGTGCACAGCGAATTTATGAAGGACTTCGCCGCCGGGGTGGCTCTGGCCGGGCATAAGACCATCGTGATTGAAGTGGCCACCGGAGAAGACCATGGTCAGAACATCGCCGAACAGACCCTGGCCGACATCCTGGCCAAATACCCGGATGACGAGGCGTTGGTGGCCCAGGGGCCGGAAGATCCGGCATTGCTGCTCTATTCCTCGGGAACCACCGGCTCCCCCAAGGGAATCCTGCTTCCCAACCGGGCTGAACTGGCCGTATGCAAATCCTGGATCAGCACCGGCATCTGCGCCCAGGACGATGTATGCATGATCATCATGCCCATGTACCATACCAATCCCCTTTGCGTATGGACCTATCCCTGGGCCTATGCCGGCCAGACCGTCTGCATCAGGAAGCAGTACTCACCTTCCGACTTCTGGCCGGCCATCATTGAAAACGGCGTAACCACGGCTATGGTGGTCCCGGCGATGATATCCTATGTTCACGACAGCACCAATCCCGAAGATATCGACATGTCCAGGCTCAAACTGAGAACCTGTGTCTGCGGCGCGGCGCCTCTGCCGGTCGAACTGATCAAGGGAGTCAAGGCCAAATTCGGGGTCGACATTCTGGAGGGCTACGGGCTCACCGAGGTAACCGGGCTGTCCACCTGCAACCCGCCCCTGGGCAAAACCAAACCCGGTTCGATCGGCCCCGCCATCCCCAATCAGCCGATCGAGATCATGGATGACGACAACAACATCCTGCCCCAGGGCGAAAGAGGAGAAATATGCACCTTTGGTGATATGAACATGCTGGGCTATCTCAACAAGCCGGAAGAAAGCGCCAAAACCATAAAGAATGGCTGGCTGCACACCGGCGACGTGGGTTATATGGATGAAGACGGCTACATCTATATTGTCGACCGCAAGAAAGATATGATCAACCGCGGTGGAGAAAACATCTATCCCCGGGAAATCGAGATCGTTATTGAACAGCATCCCAAAGTGCTGGAAGTAGCGGTGATCGGCGTTCCCGACCAGGCCCTGGGCGAAAGGGTAAAAGCCTATATAGTGCCCCGCGAGGGCCAGACCCTTACTGAGGACGAAATGAAGGACTATTTGAAAGAAAGAATAGCCAAATACAAGATCCCGGAATTCGTCGAGGTGATCGCTCAGATCCCGCGCAATGCCACCGGCAAGGTGCAAAAAGGCGTTTTGCGGGAAAACAATTAGGATTTTACCTTAACCGGCTAACCGTAAGCCCGAAAATAAATCGCGATCTCGACCCGGGAAGCTACCAAACCCGGGTTTGTGGGAAGCCTCAGGGAAGAATTCCCGGGCCGGGACCGCAAATGGTTAACCGGAAAAACGCTATGTTTAAGGATAGCACTAGTTCCGTAAATATACAATAAAAGGGATCTGGAGATACCGTATTCATCCGGCGGACCGGCTGTTGGTGAGGATGGCAATCCAGTAATTTACGATAAAAAGGATGATTCCTCGGGTTATAGGGGGTAGCACCAACAGCCGGTCTCAATACCTTAAGACTTAAGAAAGTGGTTGATTAAATATGAATGCACTGAAAAGTAAAGCAGTGCCGGGCGCATTACTCGGTTTGGCCATGCTGCTGGCAGCGCCGGCCCTGGCCTTGGCCAGCGAAGCCGATCTAAAAATCCCGGCTCTGGCCCCGGGGCAAAACCAGTTGCTGGGATACGGCATCGTGGTCTGCGTTCTGGGTATGGTGTTCGGTTTGTATCAGTTTATGAAGGTAAAAAATCTGAAAGCGCACCAGTCCATGCTGGATGTGGCTGACACCATTTATGAAACCTGCAAGACCTATCTCCTGCAGCAGGGCAAACTCCTGGGATTGCTGTTTGCTTTTATCGGGGTATGCATCGCCTTTTATTTCGGGTTTTTGCAGCACCAATCCCTGGGCGGAGTGTTGTTGATCCTGGGTTGGACTATCATAGGAATTCTGGGCTCTTACTGCGTGGCCTGGTATGGCATTCGCATGAACACCCTGGCCAACAGCCGGACGGCCTTTGCTTCCCTGGAGACCAGGCCGCTCAAGCTTCTGAACATTGCCCTGGATGCCGGAATGAGCATAGGCGTCCTGCTGGTCTGCGTGGAATTGATCATGATGCTCATGATCCTGCTCTTCGTTCCGCGCGAACTGGCCGGGGCCAGCTTTATCGGTTTTGCGGTGGGTGAATCCCTGGGGGCCAGCGCCCTGCGCATCGCCGGCGGCATTTTTACCAAGATCGCCGACATCGGCTCGGACCTGATGAAGATCGTCTTCGGCATCAAGGAAGACGATCCGCGCAATCCTGGAGTCATTGCGGACTGCACCGGTGACAATGCCGGGGACAGCGTGGGACCGACCGCCGACGGATTTGAAACCTACGGGGTTACCGGCGTGGCCCTCATATCCTTTATCGTGCTGGCCGTGCAGCCCGCCCTGACCGGCATCCTGCTTACCTGGATATTTGTCATGCGCGTCTTGATGATTCTGACCTCGATCGGCTCCTTCTATATTAACCGGACTCTCAGTCAGATGCGCTTCGGCAGCCAGGATGACTTCGATTTTGAAAAACCCTTAACCAGCCTGGTCTGGATAACCTCTATCCTCTCCATCGCGGTAACTTTCATAGTCAGCTATTTAATGCTGGGCCCGGGCTCGGGAGCCCCCGCCGAACTGCAAAAACTGTGGCTGGTCCTGTCCGTCATTATAAGCTGCGGCACCCTGGGAGCGGCTGTGATTCCGGAGTTTACCAAAATATTTACCAGCCCCAGCTCCAAGCATGTAGCCGAGGTGGTTAAAGCTTCACGGGAGGGCGGTTCTTCACTTAATATCCTGTCCGGCCTGGTAGCCGGCAATTTCAGCTCTTTCTGGATCGGCATGGTCTTTATGGTCCTGATGTTCATTGCCTACCTGGCGAGCGGTTATGGGCTTTCCAGCATTATGATCTATCCATCCATATTTGCCTTCGGGCTGGTGGCTTTCGGCATGCTGGGCATGGGGCCGGTAACCATTGCGGTGGATAGCTATGGACCGGTGACCGACAACGCGCAATCCATTTATGAGCTTTCCCTGATTGAAGAACTCCCGGATGTCTCCGAGAGCATCAAGCATGATTTCGGTTTTCAGCCCGATTTCGATAAAGCCAAGCATTACCTGGAAGCCAATGACGGAGCGGGCAATACCTTTAAAGCCACGGCCAAACCGGTGTTGATCGGGACCGCGGTGGTTGGCGCCACCACCATGATCTTTTCCTTGATCCTGGTAATAAAGAATGTCCTGGGAGTGCAGCCGGAACAGATTTTGACCCTGTTAAACCCCTACACCATTTTCGGCCTGATAGCCGGCGGTTCCATCATCTACTGGTTTACCGGCGCTTCCACCCAGGCGGTGACCACCGGTGCTTACCGGGCGGTGGAGTATATTAAAAAGAATATTCAGCTGGATGACAACGCCAGTCAAAAGGCGGCTACCGAGAAGTCCAAGGAAGTGGTGAAGATATGCACCCAGTATGCCCAGCAGGGCATGTTCAATATCTTCATTGCCATATTTTCTTTCACCCTGGCCTTTTCCTGCCTGGCCGCGCCCCGGGGGGGTGCCAGCGGTGAACTGGCGGTATCCCTGTTTGTATCCTACCTGATATCGATAGCGGTTTTCGGCCTGTTTCAGGCCGTGTTTATGGCCAACAGCGGCGGCTGCTGGGACAACGCCAAAAAAGTGGTCGAGGTTGATCTGCAGGAAAAAGGGACGCCTTTACATGAGGCCACGGTAGTGGGCGACACGGTAGGCGATCCCTTCAAGGACACCTCATCGGTGGCTATGAACCCCATCATAAAATTCACCACCCTGTTTGGCTTGCTGGCTATGGAGATCGCGATTTCCCCCGCCTTTAGCTCAATGGCAACCTGGGTGGGCGGGGTATTTCTCATAGTCGCACTGTTCTTTGTGTGGCGCTCCTTCTACAAGATGAGAATACCGGTTTAGGCGAAGGGGTCAGCGGGCAGATGGGTTAGAACAACTGCCCGCCAGCGAGGATGGTGGATTAAAGTGTCTGTAACAGTTACCAAACATGCCATAAAGCGGTACCGGGAGAGAACCTTTGATTTCTCTGCTTCTGACCAGGAGATCGTAAAGAAACTGGGAGAGATCGCTAAGACAGGCAAAATAGTCTGCGGCAAGCCGAACAATAAGGACAATTGCACCGAAATCAAACACTATGGCATTTCCGTGGTCGCCGTGCGGGATGGCGCCCGCCTGACGGTCATCACCTGTCTGGGCGACGCCACCTACCGTAAATGGGTAAAGTCAAAGGGAGGGCGCACCTTTATCAGTCAGAGATCCATATATGATGATACGTATGCCGGGTGCCTGTAAATCGATGGGGGATGGGGCGATGGCCATGCGATTGGCCCGGGTTCGACAGGCATTAAAGCAATGCCCGGCCGGTTGCTCAAGACGGATTTAGGGAGGATGAGATCATGAATATTATTCTTATGGGACCTCCTGGAGCAGGCAAGGGAACCCAAGCGGATATGATTAAAGAAAACTACCCGATAGTGCACATTTCCACCGGCGATATGTTCCGCGAGGCCCTGGCCGATAAAACGCCTTTAGGGCGGGAGGCTCAAAAGTACATGGAGCGGGGCAAGCTGGTTCCGGATGAAGTGACTATCGGTATAGTAGCCCAAAGGCTGGCCAATCCTGACTGCCGGAACGGGTTCCTATTAGACGGTTTTCCCCGCACGGTAGTCCAGGCCGACGCGCTGGAAGCGGTCTTGAGCAGCCTGGACGGCGGCATTGACGCGGTGCTGAATATAGCTGTTCCGGATGAAACCCTAATAGAGAGAGTGGCGGGAAGGGTAAGCTGTACGGAATGCAAGACGGTTTACAACCTGCTAAGCAACCCGCCTAAACAGCACGGGGTATGCGACAAGTGCGGCCAGGAGCTGGTTCAGCGTAAAGACGACCAGGCGACCACTTTGATCGAGCGCCTTCTGGTATATACTGAACAGAGCTCTCCGCTTCTGATTTACTACCGGGATAAAAAAATGCTCCACTATATTGACGGGAATAGGGACAGCCAGACGGTTTTTGCTGACGTTAAAGCCATTTTGGATGAATTCCGCTAGAGGCCTGTTAAAAGAGCCGCCCCGGGGGCGGCTCTTTTATTTTCTTTTCCAAATAAGTAATATTTTCAGTAAAATTTAGTTAACATCCGGAGCCAGGCGGTGCAAGATTTTAGCCGGCTTCAGCATATCATTAGTAGCATTCACAGGAATACGAGCCAAATGTATGTAAGAGCCCGACCGGGGATGTTCCATTTAGGGCTTTAAAAGGGGGGATAATTCAGTATAAACGGCAATGCAGCACATTATTTGAAGAGGGGATGATATTATGATACGGTATTGCCGGTTGGGCCTGGCGGTCTTAATGCTGACCATTCTGACTGTGATCGGGCTGCCCGGCTCGTCACTGGCCGCGGAAAAACCGAACCTGAGCCTGGAGGAATCCATCAACCTGGTTAAAGAGAACTTCTCTATCCCTGAAGCTTATAAAGAATTTTCTTCCAATTATGAAGCCAATTACGGACAGGCCGCCTGGGTCTTATCCTGGCGGGCCATTGAAGCGCCCTATGGGGAATTCTACGTCCGGGTGGATGCCAAAAGCGGCCTGATCACCAATATGAGCAACTGGGGACAGGACTCCCTAATCTACACTTCACCGATCACCAGAGCTCAGGCCAGAGACGCCGCCAACGCCCTTTTAGAGCGGCTGCTCCCGGACCGGGCCGATCAATTGCAGTGGGTGCCTGACGATGAATTGATAAGCCCCCTGGGCAACAGCGGCCCATCGGTTTACACGCTTCGCTGGCAGCGGATCCACCAGGGGATTCCCTTCCCCGACAACGGAGCCACTTTTCAGGTGAGGAGCGGAGACGGGCGTATCCTGGATTACTCGCTTACCTGGACCAACAGCGATCTGCCTTCGCCTTCCGGTATCATATCCGTTGACCAGGCCCGGCAGGCTTTTGAAGCCAGCAACCTGCTGGAACTGCAATACTTCCTGCCTCAAACCATAAAACCAGGCTTTACCCATCAGAGGAATCCCATGCTGGTTTACCGGGTGGGGGCACATGGATCGGTAGCTATCGATGCTTTCAGCGGGCAGCCGGTAAATTACTGGTTTAACAATGAAAACCTCTATGACAGAGCCGGCGGAATGGGCGGCATGGGCGGCATGGAAAAAAATAGCTCTCTGTCACCGGAAGAGCAGCAAGAGGTAAGCAGCAGTTCCCAGGCCATCTCCAGTGAACAGGCGGTACAGGCGGTCAAAAAATGGTTCGATGTACCCGCTACCCTCTCTCTGGTACAGAGCAGCCTGGTGAGTGAGGGCAATTCGAACCTGCACGTCTGGAATCTGTCCTGGCAAAATGAGGGCAGTCCTGGCAGCAGCTATGTCAATGCCCGGGTAAATGCCCGCAGCGGGGAAGTCATCGGCTTTTCGCAGGACTGGTCAAGACAAACCGGCTCGGCCAGCCTGAGCGATGAAGAAGCCCGCCAGGCAGCGGAAGATTTCCTGAAACAGATACAGCCGGGCCGCTTCCAGGAGACCGCCTACGAGGCGCCGCAGGGGCAGCAAACTTACCGTAAGGGGGATTCCCTGCGCTATTTTAACTACTATCGGGTGGTAAATGGTCTTCCCTTCCCCAGCAACTACATCAATCTGACCATAGACACCCAGGATAAAGCCGTTATCACTTATGAATTGAACTGGACGGATGTCAGCTTCCCTTCCAGCGCCGGAGTGTTGAACAAACCAGACATAAGCGATTTGTTCCTCAAGGACCAGCCTCTGACCTTGAGCTATGTAGTTCGTCAGGATCCCGGTAAACCCGGTCTCACCGGCCAGGAACAGATTGGACTGGTGTATAAACCGCTGTACGGTGCATATTCCACCAGGGCGGATAAACTGGATGCCATCAGTGGTCAGCCGCTGGATTGGCAGGGCGCTCCGATAGTGGTCAAGCGCGCCTTTACCTTCAATGACGTAGAAGGACATCCGGCCCGGGAGGATATCAATGCGGCGGGGCAGGCTGGGCTTTTCGGAGAATACGGGAATTCCTTCCATCCCGAAGAGGGGCTTACCATGCAGTGCCTTTTGACCAACCTTCTTAAAGCACGGGATCCCTACCTGGAGCCCAAGCCGGATGATCTCATCCGGGAAGCGCGTTCCCGGGGATGGATAAAAGAGCAGCTACAGCTGGCGCAATTGGTGGACCGGGAGACCATGGCCCGGATCATGGTTCGCTTCATAGGCTTGGACAGAGCCGCCTCGGCCCAGGGGATTTATTCCCTTCCCTACCCGGAGGCCCAGGCCGTATCCGCGGATTCTCTGGGATATGTGGCTCTGGCCCACGGCCTTGCTATAGTTAAAGGCGGAGCCGATGCTTACGAGCCCGGCCACATCATGACCCGGGCCGAAGCGGCCACCGCCCTGGTAAAGGCGATGAAAAGCAATTAGAGACAAGGAATAAACCTACATAACAGACCGGCTCTCCTTCGGGGCCGGTTCAGACCGTCGACAAAAGCGAATAGCTGCGTTGCGTAATAGGCCCGCTCAATCAACGTACTATTGTACGCCTCAATCGCGGGCCTATTGCGCGCCTTGCTCTTCGCTTCCGTCGCTCGCTCTGGCAGCTTGTCGACTTTGTCTACAAGCTGACCGGCTCTCCTTCGGGGCCGGTTTTTTTTATAAAAATTTTTTACCGTGTAAATACATAAGTAGACGGGTGAGCACCATATAAAAAGATAAGGGTATAGTGAGGGAAGCGGCCTATGAAGTTCTACGGTGATTATCATATTCACTCTCACAACAGCGACGGCCGGCAAAACCACCGCGAAATCATCGAGGCGGCCCACCGGAAAGGCCTGCGGGAGATCGCCATTACCGATCACGGACCTCTGGTTCCCGTAATCGGCGTAAAAAATGCCGCCCGCTACGATCGATTGGGGGAGAAAATAGAATCCAGCGACCGGCAGGGCCTGAGGGTCTATGTAGGAGCAGAAGCCAATATTCGCGGATTGGACGGAAAACTGGATCTGGACCGGAAGACCATTGATAACCTGGATGTGCTTATTGCCGGGATGCATCCCTATACCATTCCTTCTTCGCTGAAGGACGGGGCGCGGCTTTTCCTGCAAAACAGCCTGCGCCATCTGAGCCGGGGCCAGCGCCGGCGGGCGGTCATCAACAACACTGAGGCCTGTGTGGCAGCCATTTACGCCAATCCAGAGCTCGATATTTTGTCGCACCCGGGCCTGTTCTTTGCAATAGACGTCGGTGAAGTGGCCAGGGCCTGTATCCAAAAAGAAGTTCTATTTGAAATTAATTGCGGGCACGAGTACCCTGGTTTTTCTGATATAATGGAAGCAAATCGGATCGGAGTTAAATTTGTCGTCAATAGCGACGCCCATTTTCCAGATACGGTGGGGGAGCTTGACTATGGGAAAAGGGCTATTGAAAAGCTGGGTATTGATCCCGAACGGGTGGTAAACCTGGATGGCCGGGGAGGACTAAGCGAGTGGGGGAAAAAAGCCAGGGTTTGCATATACTGATCATCACCGGTCTGTCTGGAGCAGGCAAGACGCAGGCCATCAATTGTTTAGAAGACCTGGGTTATTACTGCGTTGACAATTTGCCGCCGGTGTTGATGAACAAGTTTATCGAGCTGGGCATGCAGTCCGGGGGTAGAATTAACAAGGTGGCCCTGGTTATCGATGTGCGCGGGGGCGATTTTTTTGCCGATTTTACCCAGGCTCTAGATGAGCTCCAACAGCAGGGCATCAGCTACGCCATCCTGTTCCTGGAAGCCTCGGATGATGTCCTGGTACGGCGTTTCAAGGAAACAAGGCGCCGCCATCCCCTCTCCGAAGCCGGCAGTCTGCTGCAGGCCATACGGCTGGAAAGAAGCATGCTGGAAGAGCTTCGCGGCCGGGCCAACGTCATTATCGATACTTCGGACATTGCCCCTCGCAAATTAAACGAAAAATTGACCAGCCTTTTCAGCTATGAAAAGGGTGAGGCTTTTACGATGAATATTGTTTCCTTTGGATACAAGATGGGGATTCCGCTCGATTCAGATGTAATCATCGATGTAAGGTTTCTACCCAATCCCTTCTATGATCCGCGTTTACGGCCTTTAACCGGAGAGGATCAAGAGGTTATTGACTATGTATTGGATTCACCGACGACCCAGTCCTTTCTGCGCCGGTTTCTCAACCTTTTGAAATTTCTTATTCCGCACTATGTCAAGGAAGGCAAAACCAACCTGGCCCTGTCCATCGGCTGTACGGGAGGTCAACATCGTTCCGTGGTGCTGGCCGACTACCTGGCCCGTCAGTTTGAGCGGATGGGATACAATACCATAACCAGACACCGGGATGTGGCAAAACACAAATTGGAGGAGTGAGCGATCGTTAATAAAAGGGATCGCAAAATTGTGGTAATCGGTGGAGGGACGGGACTGGCAGTCCTTTTAAAAGGGCTCAAGCAATATACCTCGCAGTTGACAGCGGTGGTTACAGTCAGCGATGACGGTGGCAGCTCCGGACGTTTGCGCGCGGAGATGGGGGTTTTGCCGCCGGGGGACATTCGCAGCTGCCTGGTGGCCCTGGCGGAGACCGAGACGCTGATGGACCAGGTATTCCAGCATCGCTTCGGCCAGGGCAACGGTTTGCAGGGGCACAATCTGGGCAACCTGCTCCTGGTGGCCATGACCGAGATTGCCGGGGATTTTGTTTCCGCCATCAAAGAAGTCAGTAAAGTCCTAAAGGTCCGGGGCAAGGTAATGCCCTCAACCCTGGAGCATGTGGCCCTGGGAGCCCATATGTCCGACGGCACCACCGTCTACGGTGAGACTTCCATCCGCAGCTACGGCCAGCGCATTGAAAAGCTGTTTTTGGTTCCCGAACTGTGCCTGCCGGTGCCGGAAACTATCGATGCCATCATGGAAGCCGACGCGGTGGTAATCGGCCCGGGCAGCCTCTACACCAGTATCATTCCCAACCTGCTCGTGCAAGGGGTGCCGGAAGCGATCGGCCAGAGCCCGGCCCGCACCTTCTACGTCAGCAACATCATGACCGAAAGCGGCGAAACCGACGACTATGAGGCCATGGACCATTTGCGGGTTATCTATGACTACCTGAAAGCGCCCCTGGATTACGTAGTGGTCAATTCGGGCTCCCTGGACGAAGCGCGTTTGAAAAACTACCAGCAGGAAAAGGCCCGGCCGGTCACGCCGGTGCAGCGGGAAGACCTGAAGGCTTGGGGAACCGCCGTAATCGAGGAGAACCTGATTTCGGACAGCGCCCTGGCCTGGCACGACTCTGACAAACTGGCCCGGGCTATACTCAAGGCTCTGGAATAGGCGGGTGGCTCAATGAGTTTCTCCAACGAAGTGCGCAATGAAGTAGCCCGCTATATGCCTGACAAGCCCTGCTGCCGCAAGTCGGAACTGGCGGCCCTGCTGCTTTTTGCCGGGCAGGTGGATAAAACCGCGGACGGACAGTTGCTGAAAATAACCGTAGAAAACGCGGCTACCGCGCGCAAAATCTACCAGTACGTCAAAGAACTCAGCCCCTGGCCGGCCACCGTGGAAAGCGAACAGAAGAACCGCTTTAGAAAGAGCCGGGCCTATGAGGTAGTGATCGAGCCGCAGGAAGCGGATAAAGCAGTGCTTGAGGAGATGGGGCTTTTTTATCCCACCGCCCGGCGCCACGTACCCTGGAATCTGCTTGGCAAAGCGTGCTGCCGCCGATCGTTCATCAGAGGCTTGTTCTTAACCCGGGGATTTATCAACCGGCCGGAGGGCAACTACCACCTGGAGCTGGTTTTGAGCGACACCCGGCTGGCCGTAGAAGTGCAAAAACTTCTGCAAAAAATGGGACTCAAGGCGGGCCGCATTGAAAGAAAGAACCACCTGGTGGTCTATCTTAAAGACAGTGAAAAAATTGCGGATTTCTTGCGTTTGATAGGCGCCAGCAAAGCCCTGTTGGATTTTGAAAACGCCCGCATCTTGAAATCCATGCGCAACACCGTCAACCGCCAGGTAAACTGCGAAACCGCCAACCTGGTAAAAACCATCGACGCCTCGGTGCGGCAGGTGGAGCTGATGGATAAGCTCATTAAAAGCCAGCGCTGGGAGATGCTCAGCCCGCAGCTAAAAGAGCTGGCCCTGGCCCGGCTGAAGTATCCCGACAGCACTCTCAAAGAACTGGGCGAAATGCTGAACCCGCCGCTCAGCAAGTCGGGCGCCGCCTATCGCATGAGGAAGCTGGAGCAGACCGCCGAGGAACTATTGGACCAAAATTAGGACATACTAACAAAAGGACAAGTACATACCTTCGCCGAATAGAAAACCTTTAGAGATAGAAGGGGGTGGGGACATTATGAGACTGGTTCACGACATTTTTGTGGAACAACAGCAAAAACTGCTCATGACACCAGAGTTGCGTCAGGCGATTGCCATCCTCCATATGTCCACCATGGAGCTCAATGAATTTATCCAGACTGAGTTGGAGGAGAATCCGTTTCTCGAAGAGAGAGAGATTGAAGAGGCGGAGGAACATACTCGGGAGGAAAGCGACGATGGGGCATGGTTGGAGGAATGGCTGGAAATATATCACGATCGTGATATAGGTGTAGTTCAGAAAGAAAAGAAAGAAGAGAAATCCTTTGAAAACTATCTGACCCGGGTGCCCAGTTTGTTTGAGCATCTGGAATTTCAGCTTCGCTTGATCAAGCTGAACGAACAGGACTTTGACATCGGCTATCATTTGATCGGCAATATCGACAGCAACGGCTATCTGTGCATCGATCTGGACGAAGTGGCCCGCAAGATGGGGACCTCCCTGGAAAAAGTCGAAGAAGTACTGCGCGTTGTACATTCCTTCCACCCGCATGGGGTGGGAGCCCGCAACCTCAGCGAATGCCTTCTTCTTCAGCTTCGCCACTACGGCAAGGAAAGCTATGTAGCCCGCAAAATTATTGAAGAACACCTCGACGACCTGGCCCGCGGCCGGATGAACAAGATCGCCAGCGCCCTTTCCATATCCATTCAGCAGGCGCAGGAAATAGGCGACCTGATAAGAACCCTGGATCCCAAACCAGGGCGGCAGTACAGCAGCGATCAGGAAGTGCGCTATATCGTTCCGGAGGTATTTGTAGAAAAAGTGGAAGGCGAATACATCGTCTACGTCAACGACTTGAACTTTCCACGCCTGGTGGTCAACCACCTCTACGAAAGCGTCCTGCGCCAACCGGACCACTTTTCCGAAGACACCCGCAGATATCTGGAAGATAAAATAGGATCGGCTTTGTGGCTGATCCGCAGCATCGAGCAGAGGCGCATCACCCTTTACAAGGTGGCCAGCTGCATTGTCGACATCCAAAAAGAATTTTTAGATAAAGGCGTGCAATGCTTGAAGCCGCTTAAACTGCAGCAGGTGGCTCAGCTGGTGAATGTTCATGAATCGACCGTCAGCCGGGCGACCTCCAATAAATATATGCAGACCCCCCAGGGCCTGTTTGAATTGAAGTACTTTTTCAGTTCCGGCCTCGAATCGGCCCACAACGACGAAAAGATGTCCTCCAAGAGCATCAAGCACATGCTGGAAGGCATGATCGGGGAAGAAGACCCGACCCGCCCCTTGAGCGATGAACAGATCGCCCAGATGTTTAAAAAGAAGGGCATTCGCATATCAAGGCGCACGGTCGCCAAATACCGGCAGGAACTGGGTATCCCTTCGACCATGAGCCGAAGACGGTATTAAAATTCTCAATATATAATAAGACGAAGGTATCAGGTGATTGTTTTATCTCGGCCTAGACCACTAGGGGCGGTGATCAAATAATTGCCTTTTTTGTTGTTTAAAACGGTCGAGCTTCTTTTTTAACTGGAAAACCGGGATACTTTGCATGCTATGCAACATGTAAATCCTTTTGTGATATAATAGCACTAGAGGAAAAATATTTTGTAGTGTTTCCATAGCTGTGGGACGATTTTGTCCCTATGGATAATCGATGCCCCGGTGCAAAAAGGTAGACTGATGGACAATACATTTTCAATTATCGAAAGATTTGCTCCTGATGCGATGGAAATCATCGAGATTCGCTACCAGCTACTGCGGCAGGTGATGCACCGCCAGCCGGTAGGACGCCGTCAGTTGTGCCGGGAATTGGGCTACGCGGAGAGGCTGGTTCGCAACCAGTTGGATGTCCTGAAGAATCAGGGGGCTTTGCTTATCAGTCCGGGGGGTATCAACCTGACCTCATATGGACAAGACCTTCTTACAGAAATCGATTCACTGGTTCCAGCACTTTACCACACCCAAACCCTGGCCAAAAAAATCAAGCAAATCTACCAACTCCAGCAGGTCATCGTTGTGCCCGGCGACACCTATCAGGACCCCCTGGTAAAAAAAGACCTGGGGCGGGCGGCGGCCCGGTTTTTAGAAAAGGTGCTCTTCCCTTCCTGCACGGTGGCCGTAACCGGGGGAACCACTCTGGCCGAAATGGCGGAAGCCATGGGAACCGCTCAACCGGAAGACGTGCTCATCGTACCGGCCCGGGGCGGTTTGGGGGAAGAGATGGAGCTGCAGGCCGGAACCATAGCGGCCAAGATAGCCAAGGCCATCAACGGTCATTACCGGCTCTTGCATATACCCGACAACCTGGAGGAGAGCACCGCGGAAATCCTCAAACGAGACAGCCATATTCAGGAAGTGGTCAAGCGGATCAAATCCAGCGATATTCTGCTGCACGGCATCGGTATAGCCATGGAGATGGCTAACAGGCGAGGTTTGGCTCAAAATGCCATTGATATTATTGACCAGCACCAGGGAGTGGGTGAAGCTTTAAGATATTATTTTGCCAAATCGGGCAATATAGTCTATGAAACACGCGGCATCGGCCTGGAACTGAATGATGTCCGCAACATCCCCACCGTGATCGCGGTGGCCGGGGGGCGCCACAAAGCGCAGGCCATCAAGGCAGTGTTAAGACACGGGCTGGATAATGTAGTGATAACCGATGAAGGAGCAGCCCGAGAAATAATTTATAGTAACGGAAAGGATGATCAGCATGGGAGTTAAGGTTGCCATCAACGGTTTTGGACGCATCGGGCGGCTGGTTGCCAGGGTTGCGGCCCATAGAGAAGATGTAGATATTGTAGCAGTCAACGACCTGGGTGATCTGCATACCGCCGCCCACTTATTCAAGTATGATTCCATTCATGGCACCTTTGCCGGAAGCGTTGCGGCAGACGGCGACAATCTACGGATAGGCGGCCAGAGCATTAAATACCTCTCGGAAAGAGACCCGGAGCAACTGCCCTGGAAGGATCTCGGGGTAGAGGTAGTGGTTGAGGCCACCGGCGTATTTCGCGACCGGGATAAGGCAGCCAAGCACTTGAAAGCCGGCGCTTCCAAAGTTGTAGTTACGGCGCCGGGCAAAAAAATGGATTTAACCATGGTCATGGGAGTAAACCAGGATAAATACACCCCGGACATGGCCATCATCTCCAATGCCTCCTGCACCACCAACTGCCTGGCCCCGGTGGCCAAGGTGCTGTTTGAGGAGTTCGGGATAGTAAAAGGACTTATGAACACAATCCATTCCTATACCAATGACCAGCGGGTGCTGGACCTGGAGCACGATGATTTGCGGCGGGCCCGGGCGGCCGGAATATCCTTGATACCGACCACAACCGGGGCTGCCAGTGCCATAGGTCTTGTGATTCCTGAATTGGATGGCAAGCTGGACGGGGTGTCTATTCGGGTGCCGACTCCAGATGTTTCTTTATTGGATTTAACCGTTGAACTGGAAAAACCGGCCACGGCCCAGCAGATCAATGAAGCCTTTCGCAAAGCCAGCCAGGGCGCATTAAAAGGCATATTGAAATACACCGAAGAACCGCTGGTATCCAGCGACTACCGGGGAGAAGAGAACTCGGCGGTGGTAGATGGCCTGCTCACCATGACCATGGGTGAGCGTATGGCCAAAGTCATCGCCTGGTATGATAATGAATGGGGCTACTCGGTGCGCGTAGTTGATGTGGTGCACTATGTGGCTACCCGAGGTCTTTAGTTAACAAATGGAGGTGTATCGGTCTTGAAAAAGCTGAGGGATGCAGACCTGAAGGGCAAACGGGTGTTGATGCGGGTAGATTTCAATATTCCCATGGATAAGAGCGGCCATATCATAGATGACACCAAAATGAGAGAAGCCCTTCCCACGATTCGTTATGTTCTCGACCATGGCGCCAGCATCGTATTGATGAGCCATCTGGGCCGCCCCAACGGCAAGCCGGATGAGAAATACACATTAAAGCCGGTTGCATCCCGCCTTAAGGGTCTGCTGGCTGCTCCAGTCATAACCGCCCCGGATTGCATCGGCCCGGAGGTCGAGGCCCTGGTTAAACAGCTGCAGCCCGGTCAGATTTTGGTGCTTGAGAATGTCCGTTTTCATGCCGAAGAAGAAAAGAACGATCCCGCTTTTTCCAAACAGCTGGCGGCCTGGGGCGATCTTTTCGTTAACGACGCCTTCGGCACCGCTCATCGCGCCCACTCCTCCACCTCCGGAGTAGCCGACTACCTCCCGACCTATGCCGGATTCCTGATGGAAAAGGAAGTGGAAATGCTGCGGGATGTGCTGGAGAATCCGGAAAGTCCCCGCATGGCCATCCTGGGAGGAGCCAAGACCGCCGATAAACTGGGATTGATTCACAACCTGCTGGGCAAGATGGACTTTATCTTGATCGGCGGGGGCATGGCCAATACCTTTTTAAAGGCCCAGGGCCGGGAGACCGGCAAGTCGCTGGTGGAAAAGGATCTGCTGCCGGAGGCCAGTCGCCTGTTGGCCACGGCCGACCAGTCCGGTACTAGAATCCTGCTGCCGGTCGACGCGGTGGTGGCCTCGGAACTGACTCCCGAGGCGGTAGGAACGGTGGTAGATGTGGGTAAAGTGCCGCCGGATATGATGATCCTGGACATCGGGCCACGCACCATCGAACTTTTTACCCAGACGATCCTGATGGCCAAAACGGTGGTCTGGAACGGACCACTGGGTGTTTATGAATATGAACAGTTTGCCCGGGGCACCCGTAAAGTAGCTGAAGCCCTTTCCCATTCCCAGGCGATAAGCGTGATCGGTGGGGGAGATTCAGCAGCCGCTGTGCATGACATGGGTCTGGAGAAAAACATTACCCATATATCCACCGGAGGAGGCGCGACCCTGGAATTTCTGGAAGGACTTCAGCTTCCTGGCGTAGCCGCTTGTGAAGGATACGCACCTGCGCTTTATTAATTTTGAAGACCATTCGGAAGTGGGGGGTAAAGAGTGAGAAAAACGCTGTTGGTAGCCAACTGGAAAATGAACAAGACCTGTCAGGAGGCAGCGGCTTTTGCAGAAAAATTTCTGCCGGAAGTAGCCGGCCTGGACGGGGTGGACCTGGTGATATGCCCTCCTTTCACCTGCATTCTGAGTATGAATGGAAGCCTGTCCGGCTCTCAGGTCGCCCTGGGGGCGCAAAACATGTTCTGGACTGATCGCGGTGCTTATACCGGGGAGATTGGGCCATCCATGCTCATCGATGTAGGGTGCCGCTATGTCATCCTGGGGCATTCGGAGCGCCGCCAAATACTGGGTGAAACCGATGTCAACATAAACCGCAAGGTAAAAGCGGCTCTGGAGGCGGAGCTGATCCCCATCCTATGCGTGGGTGAAACCCTTCAGGAACGCGACAACCAGCTGGCTTTAGAGGTAGTAAAAGAGCAGTTGACCAAAGACCTCAAAGACATCTCCCTGCAGGGAGATGCCATAGTGATGGCGTATGAGCCGGTCTGGGCTATCGGAACCGGAGTCAACGCCAGCCGCGAAGATGCCCGGGAAATGATAGCCTTTATTCGCAACCACCTGGAAAAAATGTATGACCGGGAGCTGGCCCAGAAGGTGCGCATCCTGTACGGCGGGAGCGTTAATGAAGATAACATCGCGGATTTCCTGGCCGAGGATGATATTGATGGGGCTCTGGTGGGGGGGGCCAGCCTTCAGGCGGCTTCTTTTGCTAAAATTGCAAAGGCGGGTATAAATGGATAAAAAACCGTTGTTATTGATGATTCTGGACGGCTGGGGAAACCGGGATGACTGCACCGACAACGCCATTTCCAGGGCGCATCCGACCAATTTCCTGGCCTTAAGTAAAAAATATCCCCACACCGAGCTGAAGTGCTCGGGACTGGATGTGGGACTGCCGGACGGGCTGATGGGCAACTCTGAAGTGGGCCATCTCAATATGGGGGCCGGGCGGATCGTATATCAGGAAATAACCCGGATCAGTCAATCCATCGCTGAGGAAAGCTTTTTTTCGGTAAAGGAACTGGTCGACGCGGTGGCCAAAGCCCGCCATCACGGCGGAGCGGTGCACCTGATGGGACTGGTGTCCGAAGGCGGGGTGCACAGCACCATGGAGCATATCTACGCCCTGCTGGAACTGTGCCGCCGCGAAGGACACTCCAAAGTCTATGTGCATGCCTTCCTGGACGGCCGCGATGTGGCGCCTAAAAGCGCGTTGATTTTTATTCAGCAGCTGGAAGACAAAATGAAAGCCATAGGGCTGGGCAGAATAGCCACGCTTCAGGGGCGCTTCTACGCCATGGACCGGGACAACCGCTGGGACCGGATCGAGCGCGGCTACAACGCTATGGTTTTAGGTATCGGCGTCAAGGCCCCCAATACCCAGGCGGCCATTGAGCAGAGCTATGAGATGCGGGTTACCGACGAGTTTGTGGAGCCGGCGGTCATAGTCGACCAGGCCGGCCAGCCCCTGGCCACCGTCAATGACGGCGACAGCGTAATATTCTTCAACTTCCGGGCCGACCGGGCCAGGCAGATAAGCCGGGCCTTTGTCGATAAAGAAATGGACCATTTTAACCGGGCCTTCTGGCCGCAGGTCAATTATGTGTGCATGACCCAGTACGACGCCAGCATTGACGCCCCGGTGGCCTTTAAGCCCCAGAACCTGGACAACACCCTGGGGGAAATACTGGCCGCCAACGGCTTAAAGCAGCTGCGCATAGCCGAGACTGAAAAATATGCCCATGTAACCTTTTTCTTCAACGGGGGGGTGGAGGAGCCCAACCCCGGTGAAGACCGCATTTTAATCCCTTCGCCCAAAGTTGCCACCTACAACTTAAAGCCGGAAATGAGTGCCTTTGAGGTCACCGGGAGGGTAATTGAAGAGATAAAACGCTCCTATTACGACGTGATCATTATGAATTACGCCAATCCGGATATGGTAGGGCACACGGGGATCCTGGAGGCGGCTATCCAGGCCGTTCAGACGGTGGATAAATGCCTGCGGGAAGTGGTGGAGGCCGTCCTGCAGCAGGGAGGCAGCCTGATTATAACCGCCGACCACGGCAACTGCGAGAGAATGGTGGATCCGGTAAGCGGCGCGCCTTTTACCGCCCATACCACGGATAAGGTTCCCTTTATACTGGTAAACCCGGAATACTCGCAATGCCGTTTGCGGGACGATGGAGCCCTGTGCGACATAGCGCCCACCCTGCTGGATATTCTGAAAATTCCGGCGCCGCCCGAAATGACCGGGCAGAGCCTGATCATAAAGAGTTAAGCCTGAGGAAATAAAGGAGGAAATGTTGATGAGTACCATCATCGATGTATTTGCCAGAGAAATCCTCGATTCGCGGGGCAATCCCACGGTTGAGGTAGAGGTAATCCTGGAAGACGGAACCATGGGCCGGGCCATTGTGCCTTCCGGTGCTTCTACCGGCGCCCACGAAGCGGTTGAGCTGAGGGATGAAGATGCCTCCCGCTATGGCGGCAAGGGCGTATTAAAAGCGGTGGAAAACGTCAACGAAATCATCGCCCCGGAAATAGTGGGAATGGAGGCCATTCGGCAGATCGATATCGATACCCTGATGATCGAACTGGACGGAACGCCCAATAAGCAAAAGCTGGGCGCCAACGCCATTCTGGGAGTATCCATGGCGGTGGCCCGGGCCGCGGCCAGGTACCTGGGCCTGCCCCTCTACCAGTACATCGGTGGAGTAAACGCCCGCGAACTGCCGGTACCCCAGATGAACATACTGAACGGCGGCAAGCATGCCGACAACAACGTAGACGTACAGGAATTCATGATTCTGCCCACCGGAGCCCAGAGCTTTGCCGAGGGCCTGCGCATGGCGGTGGAGATATACCACACCCTGAAAAAGGTTTTGAGCGCCCAGGGCCTGGCCACCGCGGTTGGCGATGAAGGCGGTTTTGCGCCCAACCTGCCCTCCAACGACGCTGCCCTGGAGGTCATCCTGGAGGCTATTGAAAAGGCCGGCTACCAGCCGGGCAAAGATGTTTACCTGGCGCTGGATGTTGCGGCCACCGAGCTATTCAAAGACGGGAAGTATCACCTGGCGGGCAACAACCTGGTTTTGACCCCGGCCGAGATGGTGGACTTCTACGCCGCCTGGGTGGACAAATACCCTATTATCTCCATTGAAGACGGCCTGGCCGAAGACGACTGGGAAGGCTGGAAGCTGTTGACCGACCGTCTGGGGCACAAGATCCAGCTGGTGGGCGACGACCTTTTCGTCACCAACACCGATCGTTTGTCCCGGGGTATCAAGGAAGGCATCTGCAACAGCATCCTGATCAAGCTCAACCAGATCGGAACGGTCAGCGAAACCCTGGAAACCATCAATATGGCCAAACGGGCCGGTTATACCAGCATTATTTCCCACCGTTCCGGTGAAACGGAAGACTCCACTATAGCTGATGTAGCGGTAGCCACCGGCGCGGGACAGATCAAGAGCGGAGCCCCGGCCCGCACCGACCGGGTAGCCAAGTACAACCAGCTCCTGCGCATTGAGGAGGAACTGGACGTGTTTGCCGTGTATAGAGGACTGGATACTTTCCATAACCTGTTCCGGGGATAAGGGCCTAAAGGCTACTTGATGCTTGTATATGATCGGGCACCTGTGCTAAAATATACGGTAGCGTTTTGGTAGACTACGGAGGTGGAACCTTGTTAAAGATTGTTCTGATCGTATTGCAGGTCATATGCTCATTGGGCTTGATTGCCACCGTGCTTCTTCAATCAGGCAAAAGCGCCGGCCTGTCAGGCAGCATTGCCGGCGGCAGTGAAGCCATATTCGGCGGCAAGAAAAAAGGCGTTGATGAGCTGTTGAATAAACTGACGGCCTGGATAGCGGGCGGGTTTGTATTTTTAACCCTGGCTCTGTCCCTGGTATAACAGCCCTGATAAGTCAAGACGATGAAAGCAGGTCACCATGCCTGCTTTTATTTATTGGAGGAAGAAGATGCGCATAAATGAGCAGGCCCGGCCCTTTTTTCTGGAAGGCCAGTCCGGCGCCCTCTTGTTTATTCACGGGTTTACCGCGTCGCCGTCCGAGGTCTTACCGACTGCCCGGCTGATCAATGAAACCGCAGGGTTGGCTGTCCAGGGTATACTCCTGCCCGGCCATGGCCTTAGCCCGGAGGAATTAAACCGGTTTGGCTGGAAAGACTGGCTGGGAGCGGTGCAGGAGGCCTGCTTCTCCCTGCAGAGGAATTTCCGGAGCGTCTATGTGGCGGGATTGTCTATGGGCGGTATGCTGGCTCTCCTGGCGGGGGTCAGGATTCCCGGTTTGAAAGGGGTCGTATCCATAAACGCCCCCCTATTCATAGATGATTTCTTCAAGGTGCGGCTGGCCGCCCGGCTCAAATCCTGGCGCTTGGCCTGGCCCAAGAGCGATATAGACTATGAATTGCGGAGGCAGGGGCGTTTTGACTATGACTGCTATCCCTTAAAAGCGCTGGATAACATGCTCAAACTGCGCAAGATCGTACTGAAGGAACTGCCGGCTATGAAGTCCCCGGTACTGGTGTTTCAGTCGTTGCAGGATGAAACTGTCTTACCCCGCAGTGCCAGGTACATAGAAGAGGCCTGCCGTAATTCTCCGGTGCAGAGGATCGATCTGCCCCATTCGCGGCATGTGGCCACCATGGGACCGGAAATTAAAAAAATAGCAGAAAACACCGTAGGGTTTATAAACCGTTGGGAAAAAGGAGCCTGAGCAGATGGCCGGCTGCCCGGAATTTGGCCTGCACCTGGACGAGTTCCTGTCCATAGCCCCGGCCAGTATAAAAAGATTGCCGGTGAGATAGGTTTATAAGCCGCTATTGATTAAAGACCTTCCCAAGCTGGGAATAATACTATCTAAATGCAGGTTTAAACAAGCTGCCTGTTAGGGAGGAAAAACTTTAGAAAAATGATTAGCAAAGATGGAATTCTGAATTACATGCGCCAGGCCAGCTACAAGCCGCTGGAATACCTGGAGCTGCTGGAAAAGCTGGACGTCGGCCAGGACGATGAAGTGCGCTTCAAGAAGTGTCTGGGCCGTTTGGAAAAGGACGGGTACATCATCCGCACCCGCAAGAACAAATACGGCCTGCCGGAGATGATGAACCTGACCCGGGGGGTAATACGGCTATCCGCCCGGGGCTACGGTCTTTTATTGCCGGAAGAGCCGGGCCGGCCGGAAATATTTGTCTATGGTAAAAAGCTCAACGGGGCTATGCACAACGATAAAGTGATGGTACGCATCCGGGAGCCGGAAATGGACGGGCAGCGTCCCGAGGGAACGGTCATCCGGGTAATCAGCCGGGCCAACCAGCAAATGGTGGGGACTTATCGCAAAGGCCGCAGCCTGGCCCAGGTCATTCCCGACGACCGCCGCCAGATCTACCCGATCTACGTGCGCCCCAGCAAAAAGATAAAAGTCAGCAACGGGGACAAGGTGCTGGTCACCATAACTGCCTGGCCGGACGGTGAAAACGCCGCCGAGGGCAAGATCCTGGAGGTGCTGGGCGGCAAGGGGCAGCCCGGAACCGATCTGCAGGTGCTCCTGAAGAAGCACGGGCTGGCCACCGAATTCCCCCGCCCGCTTCTGCAGGAAGCCGAGAAAGTGGCCCTGCCGGTCAGCCCCGAGGAAATAAGCCGGCGCCGCGACCTGCGCGATCTGCCGATGGTCACCATTGACGGCGAAGACGCCAAAGACCTGGACGACGCGGTATCGGTCAGCCGCATCCCGGCGGGTTACCGCCTGGGTGTGCATATAGCCGACGTTTCGCATTACGTCAAAGATGATAGCCGTCTGGACAAAGAGGCCTGCAAGCGGGGAACCAGCGTCTACCTGGTGGATACGGTTCTGCCCATGCTGCCCCGGGAACTGTCCAACGGCATCTGCAGCCTGAACGCCGGAGTGGAGCGCCTGGCCCTCACCTGTATGATGGATATAGATAAAAGCGGAAAAGTGCTCGACTACGAGATCTTCAAGTCAGTAATCAAGGTCCAGGAGCGCATGACCTACCGGGATGTAAACCGGCTTCTGGCCGGTGAAGAGGGCGAGTTGAAACAGCGCTATACAAGCCTCATACCCGACTTCCTCCTTATGAAAGAGCTGGCCGACATCCTGCGCCAAGAGCGCATGCAGAGAGGCTATCTCGATTTCGACTTTCCGGAAGCCAAGGTTATTGTTGATGAAAACGGCTTTCCGGTTGAAATCCGCAAAAGGGAAAGCGGAGCCGGAGAGAATCTTATCGAGGACTTTATGATCAAGGCCAATGAGGTGGTGGCCGAGCACCTGTATATGCGCCATATTCCGGTCCTCTACCGGGTGCATGAAAAACCGGAAGAAGAATCGATCAACAAGCTCAACCTGGTCTTGGGAGTCTTTGGCCATAAAATCCGCAGTTTGAAACCGGAGCCCCTATCCCTGCAAAAGGTCTTGCATGAGATCAAAGGCCGGCCGGAAGAGCAGTTGATTTCCCTGCTTCTGCTCCGGTCCATGAAGCACGCCCGCTACGCTCCGCAAGCCTTGGGGCACTTCGGGCTGGCCTCCAGGTACTATTGCCACTTTACCAGCCCCATCCGGCGCTATCCCGATCTGATCGTGCACCGGGTCCTGAGCAGCCTGCTGGAAGGCGGCATGAATGCCAAGCGCCGGGCTTCCCTGGAAAAGAAAATGTCCGGTTACGGAGAGCATTCCACCCTGCAAGAGATGAAAGCGGAAGAAGCGGAGCGCGAATACGTGGCCGTCAAAAAGGCCCAGTATATGCAGCAGTTTGTGGGGGAAGAATTCACCGGACGCATCGGGTCGGTGCAGTCCTTTGGCTTCTTTGTCGAACTGGATAATACGGTCGAAGGGCTGGTGCATATATCCAGCATCGCCGACGACTACTATGAGTTTAATGAGAGAAATTACACCTTGATCGGCCGCCACAGCGGAAGGAAATTCGCCATCGGGGACCCGGTGCAGGTGCAACTGGTCCGGGTGGACGTCGATGACGCCAAGGTGGACTTCGAGCTCGTAAACCAGAATGGTGAACTTGAAGCTAAACCGGCTGAGGGCGGCGTAGCGCCCCAGAACGGCGGAAATGGCAAGAGCAAGGATAGCTTTGCCAGCCGCAAGAAAAGCAAGAGCAACGGCAAAAGCAACGGGAAAGCACGGCGCAGGAGCCGCAGAGACGGTAAATAGGGGATTTCAGTCATTAGCCGGCCTTGACGGGCTATGCCGCCTTGGGTATAATCAACTTGTTGAGTTCGCAATAACAGCCCTGGCTTTGGACATGTTATATCCGAGGCGAGGGTTTGTGTTTCTTAATAATGAGAAGGTGAAGCCATGAGTGCCAAACATAAGGGAGTCAAACCGGTGGTAGACAACCGCCGGGCCCGTCATGAATATCATATAAAAGAAAACTTTGAAGCCGGGCTGGTTCTGGTGGGGACGGAAGTCAAATCCCTGCGTATGGGTAAAGGCAACCTGCAGGACTCCTATGCTACGGTAAGGGATGGGGAAGTCTGGGTAAACAACTTTCACATCAGTCCCTACGACAAGGGCAACCGCTTCAATCACGATCCCCTGCGGCCCAAGAAACTGCTTCTGCACCGCAAGGAGATCAACCGCCTGCTCGGCCTGCAGCGGGAAAAGGGCATGACCCTGATACCGCTCAAGATCTACTTTAAAGACGGGCGGGCCAAAATGGACCTGGCCGTTGCCGTGGGTAAAAAGCTCTATGACAAGCGCGAGGACATCGCCAACCGCGATGCCAAACGCGACATGGAGCGGGCCGTAAAAGAACGCTATAAATAATGAGTTCGGGACGGTTCTTCGACTCACTTAAATCAGCAACTGGATTATTGCTCCGGTTGACAATTTTGCACAGAGGTACTATGATATCTCTTGCACCTATCAATATTTTACAAGGGGGCGTACTGGTTTCGACGGGGGATAAGATGGGTTGAGCAGCGAGCCGAGTTGTCGCCAGCTCGCTAAAAAGGCGAAAAACTTATAACTGCCGAAGATAACTTCGCATTAGCAGCCTAAGGGCTGCTCGTCCGGCCTAGAGTCCTAGCGGCTAGGTGCAGGGCGTCACTTAGTTAGGGTACCCTGAAGCCTTCTTTCTCGAGGGGCTTTAAGGGGAAACTAATCGGGGATAGCGCAAAGAAAGCCTGTTCGTGGGCGTTCCGCGCGCGAAGCTCAAATCACGAACTGCGCTCGGAGATACTCGGCTGGTCTTTCTTTCGGACGGGAGTTCGATTCTCCCCGCCTCCACCATGCAAATCCACGACCACCTTGAAAAGTGGTTGTAGAATATATTATACAGGGCTTCTATTACTTAAATTTAAATAGAAGCCCCTGTATTTTATGAACAAATTGATATCAAAAGATAATTATCAACTTAGGTTTTATCCTTAATTAACCTAAAAAACTCATCCGCTAAGAATTTTATAGAAAGCGAATCGTTTGTTAATAAACCGCAAACAACAGACGTGTACTCTGGAAGGCTCTGTGGCTTGTACCATAAAAGCGGTTCTTGAAAGCACATATTTACAAGTGCATCAACATCTATTCCTAAAGCTTCAAAACTATAAGTCATTTTGTCAGGATGTGCGCAAGGCATATCGACTTTGCATTTACACGGCTTGCAAAGTCTACAGCTCCCAGTAGAAATGTAACGACCATATTTCGTAGCCATTGTACATAAATACTTATCTGCTCGTGATTTTAAAATAGAGTTTGCGGCTTTGATTTTTAAATAGTCATTTTTTATGTACGAAAATTGGTCTGTATCGATTCTCATATATAATACATAAAGGTTGTTCCATCTAGAAGCGTAGTTATAAAACAATGGTGAATATGGTGGACAAGACCATTTTCTTTTGTAATTGGTGCAGCCTTTAGCACAAAGTCTTCGAAATTTCTCTGTATTTTCTAAAGGGAAACAGTCTCTGGGAGTGATTGAGCAAATTTCAAATTTATATCGAATCAATGCAGATTTTGTGTATGCTGTTGCAAAGAAAATACAATTAGGCATACTAACTCGAAAGTGCGATTGTGAATGTCCCTTTGCGCCAACTAGCAGGATTGGTCACATCGGCATTATTTTCGGTCGCATCGAAAACCTTCCAGTCACCATCAGGATCAATATGCTTTACATTATTAAAAAACTCCTTACCAAACACTTCATTAACGCTTCCTGTTGAAATATATTTAATATCGCCAGTCAGCGTTGATGCATTGTCTTTTGCAATTAGTAATGTTAACACAATGGTAATATCGTTACATTTTATCGTGACCTTTCTCTCAAACGAAAAATCCCGACGTTCGGTATCTTGTCCATCACGGAATATAGTAACATAAACCAGAGATTGCTCGCGAAATCGTCCAATTAATTTTGCTACCGCAGTTATTTCATCAGCTAAGGATATTTCTTCTTTAATTGTGCATTTATGTTCTTTTCCAGCTGAATCTATCGATAAATCGATATCCTCTGTTTTGTATTCTTGGCTTGATTTAACATATAACTCGGAAATATTTTTCCGTCCCCATTCTTGTGTGTCGTCACAGATTCTGAGTAAGAATGAAAATGACATCATATACATTTGATAAACATCATCACATGTATGTGCGGCAATAGCACGCAGTACTTCACGCCTAATGTAGAACTGACGGCATTCTTCCTGATCGAAGGTGTAATCTTCATTAATATTGTAGTCTGATTCCAAAAAATATGTTAAAAGTTTATACACAATAAGAGTACTTAAAATTCCGTGATGATTCTTCTCCAAAGATTTTTGAAATTTAAAATAATATTTTGGCTGCAACCTGGCAACGTACATTGGTTTACCTGATGCATCTTCCCCTCTTCTTTTCATCTTAGAGCTCATAAGCCGAACGATAAAATCGTTCATATAATTTTGCACACCGTGAAATGAAAAATCTATCGAAATATCGGGATTTGTTATGAATGTAGATATCATTGAACGCGTTGTATCAATAATGCTCTTCGCTTTTTGTAATGGATATCCTAAATCGTGTGTCAAGGCAATTAATGTCCACACACTCAGCTTTTCTACTCGATTAAAATCTGCCGCATAATCTTTTTCATGTATTGTTATACCATCCAGGTATACGCCGTCATTTTTAGTAAGCAACACCACGCCAGACAACCATGTTCTGAAAACATGTATTACATGATCTCGATAATACTGATTAGAACCATATAAGATGCGCTCAAATTCTGTATACTCATCGTAATATTTTTTTAGCTCATCTATTCCATAAGCCTTAGGAGTTTTTTTCCCATCACTCGCTTTAAACGGCTCTCGTTCATCATAGAATCTCAAGCACTTAATTGCCTTTTCTATCAATAAACGCCATAAAGGATCAGTTTTATCACGATGGCGAAAGATTTCATAGTCATCATCAGTATCGCGTATTAAATCATGAATTTTTTTAATTTCATCGACGATATCAGAGTCTAAGGGATGATCGCAAGAAAAGTCCTTAAATAAGTTTTCAGTATTTTCAGATGTACAATGTGCCATCATGCTGCGGTCTTTATTAGCCAAAGTGATCACCCCTCCTCATTGATAATCAGATATTGTCCAATGCATGTTTCACAATGAGTCTCACAGGCAAATTCCTGAGAAAGCTCGCGAACCAGTTGTAAATAATTCGAATTATGATAAATACTCATCAAAGACTTTTCATAAATGCTATCAGGTGTCAAACCTTTAAGTTTATGAGCTATGCGATCATTTTTGAATACTTCGCACGGAAATACATTTCCATCATATTTAATATTTAGTTTACCATTAGCTGCTTCACATTTATGACAAGAAACATCTGTGGATAACGGTACTCCTATACGAATGCGTATATTTGACTTTTTTTGCAGGTTTTTTAAGTCCATTTGTAATTGTAAGGCTTCTTCTCGCGACAATGCAATTCGCTGCTCATTCTCTTGTGCACGACCATGCAACACTAAACGCAAAAAACTGACCTTCGATATATTCAATTCCGCGCAAAGCAAAACTGCTTCTTCTATTTCATTTAAATTTAATTTCATCGGAACCAAGTGCGCCTCAGTAAGAATCGAAAAATCGTTTGCCATTAACACTGACTTTTTCATCGTCTCAAAACATCCGCTCGTTCCCATAATCGAATCATATGTAATTGGAGTGCCAGCTTCAATGTTGAAGATTAGTTTTGTGACTTTCCCTGCAATTGCTTGAAGAATATTATTATCAAGAGATACTCTTTTATTTTGTTCATCAAAAATAATTCCACTCGTATACACATAAGAATCCAATCCGAGTGAATGTACAAAATCTATCATTTCCACGATTTTAGAATGCAAGAATGGCTCCCCGCCAGACAGGCAAATAATCTTTGCACCCAAATGCGCTGCATCTGTAACAACAGATGTAAACCTCTCATAATCTAATATTTCGTTACAATGCTTATCGGAAAGAGAGGAACAATGAACACAATTATTGGGGCATTTCCGAATTATTTCTATTGATATTTCCTTAAGCATAAGAAATGCCCCTTTCTAGAATAAACTCAATTGTTCGTACATTGGGTTTTCGGTTACTACCGTTTCGCCTGAGTAATAGGTAGAGAAAAATCCTTCTTGCAATGAGCATAGGCCTTCTATTTCACCTATCGGCAACTGAACAGTATCATAGAAAATGTCAAAGGAATTATGATCACTTATTTGTTCGCTTATAATATTCTCAAGCAACTTTGGTTGTTCAAATACAAGTTCATTGTCTAAAGGTTCTTTCTTTTTCCATCCCAATTTTGACATTTGTATTTGAAGGGATCTTATTTTGCGTGAATCAATTACCCCGATTCTGTTGCAATGATATAACATAGCGGCCACAGATACGCCCCATTCTTTTTTTAATGTGATAAAGTGCTCTAACTTTGTCGCTATAACCGATTTTTTAAATCCATCTGCTGGCATTAGAAAATATTCTGCAAACAAATTGGCTTCATCTTCCAGTTCATTGTTTCGTAAGTTAAAATCGGTTTCTGACAAAGAACGGTGCAATAATAAGTGACCGAGTTCGTGTGCTAAACTAAAGCGCCATCTTACAGCGGTTCCTTTGCTTTTATTGAGAACGATAATGGGATATCCATTAATTATTCGAGAATAGGCATCAGTTTTTAAGTCAGTATCATCCACAACAAATACAAAAATTCCGTTATGTTCTAAGAGTTCGGTTAAATTCCTAATGGGGAGCAATCCGATTCCCCAGTGCTTCCGTAATTCTAAAGCTTTTTCTGGAATGGACAGATTAGCATCAATAGGAGGAAGATTAAGCAGTTTACTATGTGATATTTCTATAGAGGATAAAATCTCGTAACCCCATCGGCTTTTTATATCAGCATAATCAATATTACCCTTAGTCGTAGAACTCATTGCTCTGAAAAATAAAGCGGAGCATCCTTCAGTAAGAGCAATATCCTCTTTACAAAGGTATTTAAATGGAATGCCTAGAATGCTTTGTATCTTGTCAATTGTCTCAGCCGCTGGAATACTTTGATTATGCTCATATTTTGAAACGGCCTGTTTAGTCATTCCTAAAGCTTGAGCCAATTGCTCTAATGTCATTCTCCGCACTATTCGCATTTCTCTAAGGCGATTCCCGTTAAAACCAGCCATACTACGCCTCCTATTCACAATAGCACATTTTCATCATATAAAGCTGATTAGGATTTGTCAACCAAAAAAGTCAACCGCCAAGCAATATTCTCTTAATTTGTCAACCATATCTGTCAACGGAATGAAGTATTTATGTAGCCATAGGGCATCATATTCTCACTTATAACATGCTGACTATCCGACAATTAAATTAAGGCCATTTTGGGGTAAAAGCTAGTACTCTGTTAACTCTTATTTTTTTATAAATCGTCGAGGGAAATTTTTGCAGGACAAGGCGGAGGAATGAGTAATACTGGACGTATTGCGATTGACGACAACGCAGTTATGCGAAAATTTAACCGACGAGTAATATAAGAATTAGGGTTAACAGAGTACTAGCAGCCTTCTAATGAAGAGCAAGATATCAGCCAAGGGTTTATATTACCTGGTACGTCGGGTGAGCTTTATGTTGATACCCGGAAAGATTGGGAAGTTGAACAAAGTGAAATGGCATAGTATTACAATCCAAATAGATACAATTTTTGCAAAATAGACAAAAGGGATATTTTAACAACCGTCGTTAATATAAGATAATTTAGTGTAGAATAAGAAAAGAGACGGTGGAGGTGATCCCAAATGCATTTAACAGGGCGAATTACTGTTAAGCCAGAAGTATGCCATGGGCAAGCTTGTATTTCCGGTACTCGCATAATGGTTTCCGTTATTCTTGACAATCTAGCTGCGGGATTAGATAAAGATGAAATACTAAAAAGCTATCCTTCTCTAACGGTTGAAGATATTAATGTTGCACTGGCTTATGCTGCAATGTTAACCAAAGAACAGGTTATTGCTATTTAGGGAGGCGATAGCATGGCAGCGAAAAAGTATTCGATAGAAGAGATTAAAGCTGTTATAGAGCCAATCGCCCGAAAATATGGTGTAGAACGCGTATATCTATTCGGTTCCTATGCTCGTGGAGAAATTACCGAAAACAGCGATATTGATTTACGCGTGGATAAAGGATCCCTTAAAGGAATGTTTGCTTTATGTGGATTATATACAGAAATTGAAGAAGCTCTGCAGGCGAAAGTCGACGTTCTGACTACAGGTAGCCTTGAGGAGGAATTTCTTAAAAAGATTCATAAAGAAGAGGTACTTCTATATGGCAGATAACCGGGACGCCGATACGCCTCCACCAGCTTGATAGCGAGTATGCTCGATAAAGGACCCGGAAGGGTCTCTTTTTTGTTCTAAGATACAAGGACACAAGAGAGCCGTCCCCTTGTGTGTGTCCTGAAGGAATGACTGTGCCGGAAGGAGACGGATTCGTCCTTTTGTACAAGCGTCTGAAAAATGGAAATTTCAAATAGCCCCAAACACCAGAGCAGGCCAGGCGGTTTAATAACCAGGAATTCCGGTGGCTGGTGGAAGGTCTCGAACTTGATCAACCGAAAGCGATCCGCGGTGCAAAACCAGGCGCGATCTGCTGATGAAAAAACGTTTGAAAGTGCCGATATTACTGCATTTTAGCTGATTTTCCCTGTCAAAAATGGTATGATAAAACAAGCAACTGACGGGAGCAATGCCAACTCAATGGACAGCAAAGATGCGTAAGCTCAGCTTGAAAATACCGTCAAAAGACTCGAACAGCAGGTAAACACTCCGTTATTTTAGAAATAATGGTGATTTTCCAGATTTCCAGGATGGCGACTTGAAGGCCTATTCAAAGATAACTGGCAAGCATTCTACTCTTTGGAAATTGAAGACTCTGAATAAGATGTCTAATTATTATTTATCGAGGGGAGACGGAACTATGCAGATATCGATTCGGGAACTTGAGGAACTTACCAGGAAAGCGGTGGCCAGCTACGATTACCGGGATGAGGAAATAGAGATCATCAGCGATTGCTTGCTGTTTGCACAGCTCAGGGACAACAACCAGGGCGTGGTCAAGCTGATCGACAAGGGTATCCCCAAGGACCCGAATGCGGGCCAGATCGAGATCGTGAAAGAAACCCCCATCTCCGCACAGATCAACGGCAACAAGAACCACGCCATGCTGGTGGTGGGCAAGGCCGTGGCGATCGTGAAGGAAAAGGCCGCCAAAACCGGGTTTGCCTTGGCCGGAACGTTCAACACCAACACCTCTTCGGGCGCCATCGGCTATTATGCCTCGCGCCTGGCGCAAGTGGGCCTGATCGGCTTTGCCTTCGGGCGCTCGCCGCAGCGCGTGGCCGTGTACGGCTCCTACGAGCCGGTTTTCGGCACTAACCCGCTTGCCGTGGCCATTCCAGCTGACCCGGACCCGATCATCCTCGATATGTCCACCGCCGCGACATCCTATTTCGGGCTGGTGGAGGCCGTGACCGCCGGCCGGTCCATACCGGACGACATGGCCTATGACGCCGAGGGCAAACCTACCACGGACCCGCAGAAGGCCATCGCCGGGGCGATCCGCTCCTTTGACCGCAGCTACAAGGGTTCCGGCCTGGCGCTGGTGGCGGAAATCCTGGCCGGCCCGCTGGCGGGTGCGGCCTTCTGCGGCCTGGGCGACAGCCGCGGCAACTGGGGGCATCTAATCTTCGCCATCGACCCCGACCTTTTGGCCGGCCGCGAACAGCTCAAAAATCATGTGGGTGAAATTATCGCCAAGGTGAAGTCCACCAAGAAGCTGCCCGGCGTGGAAGAAATCTTCATACCCGGCGAGCGCGAAAGCCGCCTCACTAGGGAGCGCCTGGTCTCGGGCGTCATCGAGGTGGAAGACAACCTTCTGACGGAATTGCGCAAAGTGGCGGCCAAAGGCTGATGCTTCAAAATCTCTATGGATGGCAAGGGCAGAGCCTTGGACAATATTATCGTTGAGAGATTCTTCAGGACTCTCAAATACGAAGGCATCTTGCCCAATCTTATTAAAAGCCTTATCCAATAAGAGATTTAAACGAGCCGGATACCTCAGTTTGATGGAATGTTACTCTGTAAAATAATGTGTAAACTTTGGAAGCGCCGTATACCGAACGGTACGTACGGTGCTGTGGGAGGTCGGCTACTCAATTAATGGGTAGCCTCCTACCCGATCTTTGTTCCACCAACTATTTTATCGAAAGAAGTCGATTGCCGCATATTTCTTTTATAGCTGTGGCAATTTGACCTGGCAATTGAATTACGCTTTGGCAATCGGGGCATAATTATGGTACAATAATCACACGAGAATGGAACGGAGGTGAGGTTATGCCACGAATCATCCCAATCCGGGATTTGAAAAATACCAGCGCAATCTCTAAAATGTGCCAAGAAGCAACCGAGCCGATATATATTACCAAAAACGGCTATGGCGATATGGTTATCATGAGCGTAAAAATGTACGAGGAAAAACTGTTTATGCTGGACGTATATAACAAATTGGCTGCAGCCGAGGCGCAGATATCGGAAGGAAAGGTGATGGACGGAGACGCCTCTTTGAAAAGCATAAGAAAAAAATACAGTGTATAGGCTGGCTGTTTCGGAACTTGCTCACAGCGATTTGGATAATATCGTCTCGTACATTGCCGTTCAGCTTGCAAACCCCACCGCAGCTGCCAATTTCCTTGATGAAATGGAAAAGTGCTACGGCTATTTGAAAAGCAATTCGCATATGTATGAACGGTGCCAAGACGCTTATTTGGAAAGGACGGGCTACCACAAGGCAACCATCAAAAACTATGTACTGGTTTATAAGGTTGATGAAGCGGCTAGAGCGGTTACCATTCATCGCTTTTTTATGGCGCACAGGACTATGTGAAATTGATATAAGGAAATTGGCTTTGTTATCGGGAACTGTGTCTATGCATCTAAATCCCTCACACATTACATGCCAATAACTCAATTTTTGATATCATAGGAAAGCCCAGAATTGCTGGGCTTTCTGGTATTTCCGGGTTAAGTAGAACTCTATTTAATAGGTCATGCAAAAGTGTACCAATGCGGTGGTGAACGCCGGCGCGGGGCTCCCAAGTTTTCTGGTGAAAGGCGAAACCCTATTCTCAGCCCGGTTGCTATAGGTTTTACAGCAAGAGCTTCTGAGAGCCATTAACTTTAGAAATTATCCAAGCTGTACTTATTAATCTTTCGATAGAGGCTGGAAATATGCATATCAAGTATCTTTGCAGCGGCTATTTTATCATCATTGGTTGTTTTGAGAGTTTCCTCAATCAATCGTTTTTCACACAAACCAATATATGTTTTCATAGTTGGTAATTGCGAGCTATTTGTTATTGGAAATAGGCTTGATTTTAAGTCTGGAGGATAAATTGTTTTATCCAGTAATTCGGAAATGTGCTTGGAAGAAATTGATCTACTGCCTTCCAGAGTGGCTAACCAAGCCCCGTTTTCAATGAAGTTTTGCAGTTCCCGTATATTGCCGGGCCAATCATAATCCATAAGGAGTTCCATTGCTTCGGTATCAATATGCGAAATTGAGGTTTCCACACGATTGTGCAGGATCCAATCAGATAATAGAGGGATGTCTTCTTTACGGTGCCTGAGTGGGGGGAGTTCCAGGTTTATTACATTTAGCCGATAATATAGATCCTGCCGAAAAGAACCTTCCATAACCATTTTCCCCAGGTTACGATTAGTAGCTGCAATAACGCGAACATCTATTTTCTTAGGAATCTTAACCTGACTCCCCAGGCGTTCTATTTCTTTTTCCTGCAAGACAATCAGAAGCTTAGATTGCATTGGCAATGTAAGTTCACCTATTTCATCCAGAAATATTGTTCCTTTATCAGCCAATTCAAACTTGCCTTTTTTACCTTCTCGGAGAGCGCCTGTAAACGTGCCTTTTTCGTAACCGAACAATTCTGATTCAATCAAGTGTTCGGGTATTGCTGCACAATTAACCCGGATAAATGTTTCGTTTTGACGCTTACTTGAATTGTGAATAGATTTAGCGAAAATATCCTTTCCCGTGCCACTTTCGCCGGTAATCAATAAAGTATTGTCGTTGTCGGCAATTGCCATGGCTAACTGTTTTGTTTTCAGAAATAGAGTACTTTCCCCAATGAGACTGCCGAAATCGTATCTGGAGCTATTTTGCTGATTGAGTGTATCCTGAAGGGATTTAAGTTTTTTAAGTGTTTCCTCTGATTTACCCATCCTGGCTGTAAAATCACGGGCATCTTCCATGTTCAAAAAGATGCTTCGCCCTAAAACGCCTATCGTTCTTCCGTCTCTAATGATAGGATGGGATGAGGCCACAAAATCGGTTCCATTTACGGTAAAAACGTAAGCAATTTCTGGGATGCCCGTTTTCAAGACCTTGGTAGTTCTGCCTCCTGTATAGATGTCGTCAATGTGATGGCCGATTACTTCCTTCCGATTAAGGCCCAGTACTTGAAAAAACGTGTCATTGCAGAAAACCACCCTGCCCGCGAAATCAATAACCAGAACTGAAGTGTAAGGATCGTTAACTATGGAATCTATTACAGTTTCCATAGTGTAGCCCAATCCGAATCTATAAAGATCATTAGTTATCGCCAATTATTCAACGTCTCCCTCCAATAGGCTTGTTTGAGCACAGTGATTAAACATTAGCTGCCTCTTTTTACTAAGGATAACGCCCTTTTCGCAAAAATGCAAAAATTCCTTTCATTAATGCAAATAACGTTCGTCAAGCCGATTCGGATGTTTATGGTGCTTCCTACCAACTTGACCTGCAATTTTAAGAAAAACACATCAGATAGTGGCCAAAAAGGCTGTATTCTGGGGTATCGTTGTTGGCATGAATCTTGCGTTTATTAAAGATAAATAAGGCCCATCCGTTATCAAACTATTAAAGGAGGCGAATATATATGAAGAGATGGGAGAAGATGGAAAAGGTGCCGGCCCCGTTCTTTGCCCCAAAGTTTGGACCACTTACCGGAATGAGAGTGTTGCTTAACGGAACTATAGTTGCAGGACCGTTTACCGCTACCATGTTAGGTGATTTTGGAGCCGAAGTTATTGTATTGGAAAGACCGACTATGCCAGACCCTTATCGCTTTCAGAACCCGGTTATAAAGGGGGACAACGGTAAAAGCATCAGTTGTGCCTGGGCACAAAATGGCCGAAACAAGCTTGATGTAGCCCTTGAGACCAATATGAAGATTTCGGAGTCCAAAGAGATTTTCTTATCCCTAATTAAACAAGTAGATGTATGGGTAGAGAACATGGTCTGGATTGAAAAATTGGGAATTACCGACGAAATGTTATGGGAAGTCAATCCAGGGTTGATTATAGCCCACGTAAGCGGTTTCGGCAGGCCCAGGTTTGGTGGAATCGACAAGGTAATGAACAAAGCTTCTTATGATCCGATTGGGCAGTCTGAGTCCGGTTATGCATTGCTACAGGGCTACTCAGATCGAGTTCCAACCTATGCTTCACAGTATATTGGTGATTATGCAGTTGCTCAAATGGCCTTCGCCGGTATTTTAATGGCCTATATAGAGGTCCTAAGGACCGGCAAGGGACAAATTGTTGAAGTAGCTCAGGTTGAAACCATGATGAGGATCATGGATGATAACTGGACCGCATGGGCCAATTTAGGATATTTGAAGAAACGGTTTGGGGCCAAGATCCCGTTTTTCCAACCGGGTTGTACCTGGGAATGCAAGGACGGCAGGTATATTACCATCGGTGCATATGGAGAGGTGGCCTACAATCGCATAATGGAGACCCTGGGAATATCGCTGGAAGAATTCCCCTACCTCGAAGCGGGGCTGGGTGTCGAGGCGGTCAATTCAGAGAAAGGACAGAAGCTCCATGCTCTGTTTACCGAGTATTTTTCAACCCATACCGCGCAAGAAGCTTCCGATCTGTTGAATGCTAATAGAATAGGAGCCGGTATATTAAATACCTGTGAAGAAGTATATAATGACCCGCACTGGCAGCAGAGAAATTGTTTTATTAAGTATGAAGATCAAACTACTGGAAAGGAAATCGCAGCATATGGAATTCATCCCAAAATGAGCGGGACTCCTGGCCAGGTATGGCGCGGTGCTCCTGCCCTGGGACAGGATACCGAATTAGTTCTCAGTCAGTTGCTGGGATATAATGATTTTGAAATTGCGGCTTTTAAAGAACAAGGCCTTGTAGTTTTGCACGCTAAAATTCCGGCACATTTGCAAAATCAAGCGGCGTAAGCTGGGAAAAAGAAAGTGCTAATATGAAAAATTGGTGGATTTGCACATTAGCACTTTTGGCCGGATGATAATAATTACAAACCCACTTCAGAAGCAGCCATGCGTACGGCCTCTTCATCCAGTTGTTGGAGTCCTTTTTGGCACCCATAAACGAGGCAGTTCGAAGCCAGGCTGTTAATGAGCCTGGGCCATCCACGGCTGACTGTTGAGATAGCTTCAATGGCAGTAGCAGTGAAAATGGGATGGTTGGCTCCCGCCAATTTCATATGATGCTCAATGTAAGAAGCAACTTCCTCCTTAGAAAGGGGCTGCATCTTGTAGCGCATGATGAGACGCTGATTAAGGGGCTGCTGGTGGGCCAGAGACAGTTTGTTAAGAAGCGGCGGCATACCGCATAGAACCAGGATAAACGGGTTTAACGCATCCATCCCATAATTGAAAAGCAGGTGCAGCTCATTTAGAAAAGTGGGGGTCGCTAACTGCAACTCATCCAGGATTATCAAAGGAGTTATTTTTTTGCTGTAATAGGCTTCACTAATGGCTTCCTGGATCTGCCGAAACAAATCCACTTTACGAAAAGCTGGAGATATATCAAGTGCAAAGGCCAGGCCTCGGTAGAAATCGTTTACCGTAACAGTGGAAAGGGGAAAATAGGCGGGCTTGAAAAGCGAAGGATTAAGGCTACAGACAAAAGCCCTAAGAGCCGAAGTTTTCCCCGAACCAGCCTCGCCTGTTACCAAACCCATTCCTCGGCTGTCCTTGAGAAAAGCCAAACGGGCTAATAACTCTTCATAGGAAGATGAGGAAAACATGTGGGCCGGATCAATTTCCTTGGAAAAGGGACGCTTGGACAGAGAATAAAAAGCCCGGTACATCTACAGCACCTCCTTTTGTCCCATGGCATCCCGGAAAGAAAGGGTATGCGGCTGACGCTTGATGATGGCATTGTCAGCCGAGATTACCTGTCTGGCCTGCCCTAACAACTCATCATCCAGGTAAAGCCAGACTAAAGACAGCTCATCCGGATCAAAACGCACGGTTAAGCGTTGCCCTATTAAATGGGCTGGAACTTCAAAATAACGGCCTGAAATCGATATAGTGGCGTCATTGTTAACCCGTCGTTTCTCCTGGTGAAGAAACAAATGCTGGATAGTCTCTGGCTCAGGAGCTAATCTAAGTTTTTCAACCTGAGACAAATACTTGTTTAAAGGGCTCATACCCAAGGCGGAATGGTCCTTGCGATGGTAGTCTTCCTCCAACCAGAGAAAAAAGGCATCGTTAAGCTGCTCCAAGGAAGTCAAAGGTCGGGGTAAAAGAGGCAAAAACCGCTCCCTAACGGTTCTAAAAAAGCGCTCAATCTTGCCTTTGCTGGCAGCATCGTAGACTTGCGCATGGGCTACGGTAATACCAAGGCGGGCTGAAGCCTCGTGGAAAAGCTTGGAGCGATAGACCTTGGCGTTGTCCAGGTAAACCACCTGAGGAACACCCCGACGCAGCAAGGCCTCGATAAATACCGATTTCATGGTGTTAAAATTCTGGCTGATATCGAAACGGGCAAAAGGAATGATACGAGAGCAATCGTCGATAAAAGCAAACAGATAGGTGGCCTTTTTCCTGCCCTCCCTGTAAAGGTAAGGCCCGGCCATCATATCGCCTTGCCAGAGACGGTTGACCTGATCATAGGCAAACTTCTTGCGGTCCTTTTGAGCTGCTTTCGTCTCAAACGAGGCTCTATGCAGACCGTGCTTCTTCAAGAACCGGTATACCGAGTGGTAGGAAGTCTCGCGCCTCAGCAGCACTCCCTGACGGGCCATCTCGTCATAGAAAAGCTGGACACTGAATTCAGGATGTTCCTTACGCATGTCAATAATCCGTTCCCCCAAAGCGGGAGCAATACTCCGGGGGACGCCTTTGTCTTTACGAACTGCTGGCAGCAGGCTGTCCAGGCCTCCTTGCCGATAAGCGTTCAGCCAACAGCGGATGGTTTTGGCCGAATATTCCTTGCGGCCATAATGGGGTACTTCATGCACCTTTGAAGAGATCATCTCCAGGTAAGTGTTGGGCTCATCAACCTGGTTATTAAGCAAAGGGGCAATCAGGCTGAAGCGAAAAAGTGCTACATCCATCTTCTGTTCTTTAGTTAGAGCCATATTTACACCTCCAAAACTAATTGGAGGTTAACCGGTTAACCACTATCAACATTGTATGGCGACTTACCCAAGCAAACCAGGCAAAAGCTGTGTGGGATAATTAAATCTTTCAAAATCCGGGAGATCTGGTTACAATGAAAGTGCCATAAAGTTGATGTGGATTTGGGGTCCGGTGCTGTTCGGGTCACCCGGCAAAGTGTCGAGCAGCAGGTTAATTAACTTTATGGCTTTTTCATTTTTATCATCAGGAATTTTAAGCCAAAGCCCCAGTTCTCTAAATCTAAAGACAAGCGCATTCATATTGCGGCGAAAGCGGGTTAAATAGAAGGCCAGCATCTGACGGCCGATAGAGTTATGACCGGAAGTAAGGTAAGTTCGTAGCGTTTGAAGGAGGGAGCCCCGGCAGCGCTGGAAGTGCCGAAGAAGAAAACTGGGCAAAAGCGAGACCGTGACCCCACAGGACCTGCACAGATAGCGGCAGATATCAATCTTGAAGTCATCCTGACCAATCAAAACATTACGGGGATAAAAACCATGGCGGTGGAGACGCACCCTAGCCCGGCACGCCGGGCACTCCAGCAAAAGGGGAAAAGTAATGTTCTCACGACCTTGATTAATATACTGAACCGGGCTTAATTTAAAATCCCAATGAATCTGCAAATTTAAACTCCTCACATAATATTCTGCAAAAAGTTTAGCAGATTCCCTGTTTTTCAGAATACTGTCCATCCGCTGGATTGTGCAATATTTACCCTGTTTTCGGCACCTTTTAGTGTGCTAAACAACAGGCCTTATTAAAGGCAGTGAGGTAGCAGAGCGGATATCGCATGATGCCCCCAGTCCGCATCGGGATACCGAACGTGAAGTAATATTAGTGTAGGCTTGATATTAGAAAGAGAATCATTTTGGAAAGAGGTTCTTTTATGGGGGCAGGTTTCATTTGTGAGCCGAGTTATCGCCAGCTCGCTAAAAAGGCGAAAAACTTATAACTGCCGAAGATAACTTCGCATTAGCAGCCTAAGGGCTGCTCGTCCGGCCTAGAGTCCTAGCGGCTAGGTGCAGGGCGTCAGTTAAGCAGAGAGCACGAAGCATAAGCGAGTTGCGAATCGCTTATCCTGCAAAGGGAAGTTAGGGTACCCTGAAGCCTTCTTTCTCGAGGGGCTTTAAGGGGAAACTCATCGGGGATAGCGCAAAGAAAGCCTGTTCGTAGGCGTTTGGCGCGCGAAGCCCAAATCACGAACTGCGCTCGGAGATACTCGGCTGGTCTTTCTTTCGGACGGGAGTTCGATTCTCCCCGCCTCCACCAGATTATAAATGAACTCAGGTTAATAGCCTGAGTCTTTTATTATGTAAAAACTTTACAGAAGCTATTGATATGTTAAAATCAATAAAAGGCACTTTAGGAAGGATAGTCAAATGGCTATAGTAACTGGGGTATTAACAAAAGAAGAAATAATAAAGGCTATTACCGAGCATTCACAAGATTTAAAAGCTTTTTCAGTGGAAAAAATTGGGTTATTTGGTTCTTTTGTCCGGAATGAAGCATGCGGTGATAGTGATATAGATCTATTGGTTTATTTTACAAATAAGACTTTTGACAATTATATGGGCTTGAAATTGTTCCTTGAGGATTTGTTTAATAGAGAGATTGATCTTGTAACCCCAGAAGCGGTGAGACTTAGATTGCGAGAGCATATTATGAACGAGGTGGAGTATGTCAAGGGACTTAATACTGTTTCTTGAAGATATTATAAATGCGATAGAGAAGATTCAGCGCTATATTGGCGAATATGATATTGAAAAATTCAGGAATGATGAACTGGTTTATGATGCCGTTATCCGGAATCTAGAAATCGTTGGAGAGGCAACTCGAAGCATACCTCATGAAATAAGAGATAAATACCCTGCAATAAGTTGGAGAAAAGTAACCGCAATGAGAAATGTGTTAGTGCACGTTTATCATGGCATCGATGATGAAATTGTATGGGATATAATACAAACTCAACCCATCATGCCCGTAGGGCGCAGCCACCAATGAAAATTACGAGAGTGGTTGTATCAAAGCAGATTTCTGCTAAATTGGGATCAATCAGGGTCAAAGGCTGAAGAAAGAATGATGGTATTACCTCGTAACTCAACCTAACCTGATTGCCTTTGAGTACAGCCAATTGTCGCCCCATATTTGGGAATAGCACGAGTACTAACTACATATTTTCTCGGGCAATCAACCCTGAAATCTAGTTTTAAGGGGTAAGGCTCCATGCAAGACATCTTGGAAATTTGTTGCGGGCTTGATGTCCACAAAGAAACCGTTGTAGCCTGCCTTCTCAAAGGCAATGTTAAACACAAACCTCAATCTAATACTAGAACTTTTTCAACGCTTCTCTCCGGTCTTGAGGAACTCAAAACCTGGTTAGAAGGAGAAAACTGCCGCCATGTAGCTATGGAAAGCACCGGAGTATACTGGCACCCTGTTTATAATGTGCTCGAAAGTGCCTTCGACGGCACCATTGTATTGATTGTAGCCAATGCCAGTCACATGAAAAATGTTCCTGGCAAGAAAACCGACATGAAAGATGCAGAATGGATTGCCACTCTGCTTCGGGCAGGTCTATTGAAAGGGAGTTTTATCCCTTCTCAACCGATACGAAGATTACGTGACCTTACCAGATATCGCAAAAGCATTGTTGAGGAAATATCAGCACAAAAAAACCGTATTGAAAAACACCTACAGAGCTGCGGTTTTAAGTTATCTACTTTCTTATCTGATATCCTCGGCGTATCCGGGAGAGCAATTATTGATCATCTAGCCCGGTTTGGAAAAATATCTCCTCAGGAAGTTGAGCAGTATGTAAAAAGAAGAGCTAAAGCCAAATTAAATGAAATCAAACAAGCGGTTAACGGCCAAATGGATACTCTTCAGAGAGAATTTCTTGTCATACTACTTCAGCGCTTGGATGAAAGTACTGAACATCTTCAATTAATTGAGAAAAAAATTGACGAAGAGCTTTTAAAATACCAGCGTCAACTTGAACAACTGGATGGTATTCCAGGGATAAGTAAAACTGCGGCAGCCGCTGTCCTAGCCGAAATAGGTATTGATATGGCCCAGTTTAAAACGGCGCAACATATTTGTGCTTGGGCCGGATTGAGCCCTGGTAATAATGAAAGTGCAGGAAAAAAAAGTCTACCCGAACACTCCGCGGGAATACCTATTTGAAACGAATTCTCTGCGAAGTGGCATGGTCTATCACCCGGATGCGAAACACCTATCTATCCAACTGGTATTGGAAGATCAAACAACGCAGGGGAGGTAAAAGGGCCATTGTGGCATTAGCCAGGAAATTACTTGTCATTATCTACACCATGTTAAGAGATGGTACTGACTTTGACGAAGCAGCCTTTGAAATAGCCAAAGCCAAACAGGAAATGTTTAAGGTTAAAAGAATTATGGCTGAGGCCAAAAAACTAGGTTTAACAGTGACTGAATCCTGAATCCTCAGAGACTGCTTAACTTGGTATTTAAAACAAGTTTTAATAGATTGCTAATGCAGCCATATGCATTGGTTTAAGTAGTGTTGCTACCTTTACTCAAAATTTTTACGGGCATATTAGGTTTTCAAAGAACAGTTGCCAATTATTTTCGTACTAACTAAATCCTTTAAAGGAAGAGGTTAATAAAATCATTCGAGATTTTGATCAATAATTTACTTCCCTTTTAGGCTTTAAGGGGAAACTAATCGGGGATAGCGCAAAGAAAGCCTGTTCGTGGGCGTTCCGCGTGCGAAGCTCAAATCACGAACTGCGCTCGGAGATATTGGGCTGGTCTTTCTTTCGGACGGGAGTTCGATTCTCCCCGCCTCCACAATGACTTTGAAGATGCTTATATCTGGAATTGACAAAGAGCTTTTTGTTGACTGAGGGGGTAATAATGTGAGATCAAAATCCTTATTAACTATTCTGCTGTTTCTGTTACTTTTAGGGCTGTTCTCTTCACCTGCCTTTGCCGCCTCTGAAAGCCAATTCACTGTCGGCAGCACAACGGCCATTATTAACGGTACTCCAGTTACCATGGAAGTCGCCCCTTACATCAAAGACGGACGGACCTTCATGCCTCTAGCCTATGTAACCCAGGCCCTAGGCGTATCTACAGACCATATCAATTGGGATCCCGGCAGCCAGACAGTAAACTTGATGAACGACACCAATGTTGTCCAGGTTCAGATAGGAAGCAGAGTCATAATGGTTGGCGGCGGCCAGGCTCTAATGGACGTATCTCCCGAAATCACCAATGGACGTACTTGCTTACCGATCGGCCCCATAGCGCAGGCCTTTGGTGCTAATGTTTCCTGGAACGCATTAAATCAGACCGTGACAATCGGATTTCTTGATTGTGGTGGCCCACCTGTCCTAACTGAGAGTTGAGGCAGCGGATAAGCGCGGACATCTTGAAAGTCGGCTATCAGCAGTACTTCTTCTACAGTCCCATATCGGGGTTAAAAACCGTTGCCATAGGTTTTTCTTTGTTAAAGTTACTTTAGCTAATCTTCCTTTGCTCATTTTATCTATTCTACATATAATAGTTGTAGAAAGGGTGTTTTAGATGTTCGTAAACTCAACAGAGATTCAAAATAACTTTGGGAAATACCTTGAATTGGCTTCCAATCAGGAAATTGTCATAACCCGAAACGGGCTTCCGATTGCCCGCCTTATTGGGGTGAAAAACACCATATCGTTCCTCTCCGACCGATTAGTCGGCCTTGTCCCATCCGACGTAGACGAAAAATCGGCGCGGGATGAAAGGCTGGCGCGTCAATGAAACTGCTGCTCGACACAAATATTGTTGTAGACATCATTTCACGGCGTGCCGGATACGAGGATTCGCTGAATGTTTTGAGATACTGCGAAGTGAAAAAGGCCGAAGGCTTTGTTTCAACAGCCACAGTTCTGGACGTGATGTACATTTTGCGTAAGCACGTCAGTCCGGAAGATGTGAAAGAAGCGGTCCAGACTTTTATCGCCATCGTGGATGTGGTGGATGTGAAGAAGAGCGACATAGTCGGTGCGTTCAACAGTGAAATGACAGACTATGAAGATGCGGTGCAGGCGCTGTGCGCCAAGCGAAATAGGGCGGATTATATCGTTACACGCAATTTCAGTGATTTTAGCAAGTCGTCTGTTCCGGCAATCCTGCCGGGTGATGTTTTGAAGCTGCTGAAACAAGACTGATGTATAAGGGCGGGTTCTATATCTGCGTTCAATAAATTGATTGCATCTTCACCAATTCAACTTGATTTGTCTTTGTATCCTTTTTTCCCAGCTTTTGTTGGGCGTTTTTCAGCGGTCTCTAACTGTCCCATTGTAGTGTATTTGATCGATGAAAGCGTAGCAAAGCTTGCTTCCCTCCATTCACCGTTAGCAAAATCGTTTGAATATCTTCGGGGTTTAGAACACTAGTGCCTGATTCGCATATCCTGGAATATATAACCATTCTCAGGAGGAGAACCAAGGTGAACTACCGCGCCTGTTTTATAACCTATCTACGCCGCCAGGCATACCGCCCTACTACGGTTAAGAGTTACGATTATTCCCTTAATGATTATATCTCGTATTTCCGCCTAATCCGAAAACGGGCAAGCGTCATAAAGAACTTTAACGTCCGACATCTGGAATCCTATAGAGAATATCTGACGGTGACTCGCGGGCTGCGTCCTTCCACGATAAACCGCCGTTTAACCGCTCTGTCGGCCTTTGCTCGATTCCTCATTGAACGGGGTCTGCTCCCCTACAATCCCCTTGAGCTGGTGGCCAGATTAAACAACGACGGTACCTTAAGGGTACGGCGGCTGGCGGCCTGGGAAGATATCCAAAACCTGCGCCAGGAAGTAGACAAAGATCTTCTGGAGCTCCCGGGCCGATTGATTGTCGAGCTTCTCTATACCGGCGTAAGCGTAAGAGAAATGCGCGAACTGTGCTACGATGCAAATTCAGGATCAGATAATTTAAAGGTAGGAAAACGGGTGATAATGCTGCATCCGGAAGCCCGATTGGCATTGAGCCATTACCTGATCCTGCGCCCAATTTTGTGGGGAGAATACCTTATCGCGGGCGAAGCGGCCGATCGGTCCCTAAAACCAGATTCTGTGTACTATATATTACAGAAATTCTCCAAGAAGATTTCCGCCCGGGTAACGGTTCGCGATCTTCGCCTGGCCCAGTTTGCCCTCGCTCCTGATGCGACAGCAATAGTTGAAGAAGCTGCCTAAAGCTTCGATTTCTATAAGCATTAAAGGTGAGTATTTAGCATGACTGCTAGTCTTTAAAGGAAATTAGTTAGAGGGAATTGGTAGTGGATGACAATAGTGAGCCCGTTTTTGGCTTTTACTGTAATAGACAGTCACCAAATATAGCATTCATTTCATATGCTATCGTGAGGTGAAAACATTGAAAAAATCGACAACCTTTAATACCATGGTAATTGCTGAAGAGATGAAATACGATGATGTTACTGTTTTAAACTATCGGATAGAGTATCCTGAATTCGTTTCAGATAACTACAAAAAGTCCATAAGGGCTGTAAACCAGTTTTATAAAGGCGAAGCCCTGGCGCTGCAAAACAATTTCCGTACCAAGCTTTACCGAATGGCAGTTGAGCAGTATCTGGATGATATCAAAAACGGATTTCCGGTACATGTATTTGAAGCCCTGCAGACCTTTGAAGTAACTTACAACAAAGCCTGTATAATAAGTTTGTATTTTGACAATTACAGGTACACCGGCGGAGCCCATGGCTTAACGGTCAGGACTTCTCAGACCTGGAACCTGAAGACCGGGAAGATGCTCAAACTCAGGGAATTGTATAAGTGCTCCGATAATTATAAATCGTATATTAAAAAGAAAATCATTGAACAGATAAGGGAAAACCCTGATATTTATTTTGTGAATTATGAGGAGCTGGTCGAACAGACTTTTGATGTAAATAATTTTTACTGCACCCCACAAGGAGTGGTGGTTTATTTTCAGCAATACGATATTGCCCCATATGCAAGTGGTATAAGAGAATTTTTATTGCCATACAACAGATGCATCATCGATCCCGCCAGAAAATGCACCAAATAGGCTCTCAATAGTTTGTGAGTTATGGATTCATGCTCAATAATTGATATAATAGGAAAGCCCCAGCTACTGGGCTTTTCCGTATTTCTGGGTTATTTATGGACCACATGTGCCAGCATTTAGGTTTAATGCCTAGGTACGTCAATAATTTTTGGCAAATCAAAAAACTTGCGAAAAATTACTGACGGGTACCCGGCTGGTGCCAATTAGAACTGACGGCAACTTTATGCTTCCAATATGTTAAGCTTAAGAAAAAAGAACCCCCGTATTTAGGTTTGCTTTTTTAAAGAGTGGCAAACTTATGTGTAAAGGGATAAGGACTTTATCGGCAGATGGTTTTTATTTTGCTTGAAAATCAGTAATTATGCTGTTTCTACAATTGAAATCGCTTGGCGATAAAATTCTCATGTTAATACTCTCTGACTATGGCTAAGGGGTTACAGAGCGAGTGAAATCAGATTCTTAACGATTTTATCAAGTATCAAGTAAAATAATTTAGAGGTGAAGAGAGGACAACACTAACATGGAAAACGTATCAAGTGAAAATAAATTAGAATCAATAAAATCCTTACAATCAACAATCAGTAAATCCGAAAAGGCTCTGACTCCTATCTCAGTTATGAGCCATTCTCTGGCATCGCGGACGTTGCTGTAGACATATGTTTATTATGGCCAGCCCAAGGTGGGGAATATGATGTTATGAAAAAAAGGGGATTGCTAAAAACTGTAGCTATTATATTAATTTGTGTTCTCATTGATATTGCCCTTCATTCTATAACAAGTGCATACAGCACTATGCCAGAAAACCCAAACTACAGCAAATTAGCGGCTTTGTTTGGAACAGAGATTACAGCTACTCTTTGGGCATTGCTTGCCTTTTCGGGTGCCGCTTGTGTTTTTTATCGGTTACAAAGTAGTATACCTGGGGTTGGGATTGAAAAAGGACTTCGTTATGGAACTGCAATTTCGTTGCTTTGGTTGTTTGCCATGCTGGAGGGGGTAGCTCTATTTGGTAATGCAATAATCAATGAATTTATAGTTGGACTCAGTGATGCGATACCTGTTTTTTTAATGGGTATTCTATTAAGCTTGTCTATAGCTAAGAAAGGAAAGAATTCTGAATTAAAGCAGTTAACTCTAGGCCAAAAGATACTGGCTGTATGCGTATTCACAGGGGTATTTTTTATTGGACGGTATGTCGCATATTTCACTGGAGTGATCCAATCGGGACATCAAACAAGCCCGTTTTATATATTTTTATGGACATTACTTATGGGTACATGTATTGGAGTAGCTTGCATTCTATTGGAGAATCCCGGAAATGCGTTGTTCCTGAAACGCAGAGCAGCAAAATTTAGTATTTTGTTTTTTGGAGTTAACTGGGCTACGTTTCTTTTCTTTATGCCCCTCTTGTTTTCCGGCTTTATAATCGATGTTTTATCAAGAATCATCTTAGACATTTTGATTGTAACCATTGGATATTACTTGGCATTTAGTCCCAGGATGGCACCCATCGTATTCAAATCTCATTGAAAAAAGAGCTGAACTGTACGTATTGAGGGGACGGGAATTCTAATGAACAAAATTGGTTTTGCTTTTTCAGGAATATTCGTTATTATTGGTGTTCTTACGCTATTGATTACGAAAATTATTAACTTAGTTATGCCCAAAATTGGGCAGGCAGCATTTCAAGCAGCCATGGCAGGCAGTTACAGTCCAAGTGATTATTATATTAATTTTTTAGGAGTTAATTTTATAGCAATTTGCATGATTATTATTGGTATGGTTTTTGGATTTAGGTTTTATAAAAGTGAGAAAAACTAGTTTTTAGATTGGCTTAAACTATAGGATATGCAACTTGGAAACGGATGCGCACCCAATAATGAATATACACACCCCCCGCGCCGATGTAAAAAGCAACAGAAGTCTCGGTTTAAGCCGTTTCATTTAATACCCTCCTAAAATTAATTTTTTAAAGCGTTGCAGCCACTGTAACAATGCAAATTCGCCGGTTCTGCAACACGACGCTTCTTTCTCCGCATATTATCAAAATGTTGAATAAATATCTTGACAATATGACCGGGTGGTCATATGATGTTCTTGTATATGACCACCTGGTCATATGGGGTTTGAGAATAATTTGTTTCGCAAAATATTACTACAAGGCAGCAGGAGGAGATTATGCCCAAAGATACATTTAATAATTTGAGCCAAGAAAAGAAAAAGCGCATATTTGAGGCGGCTGTGCGGGAGTTTTCCACCCGGCGGTTCAGCGAGGCCTCCATCAACCAGATAATCAAGAACGCCGGTATCCCCAAGGGCAGTTTCTACCAGTATTTCACCGATAAAGAAGATCTGTATCTCTATATGTGGGAGCAAATCAATAATGAAAAGCATGAGGCTGCCGGAGGCATAGAAATAGACCCGGAAGCGGATATATTTGAGATCTGCGTCCAAGGAATGAAGGCCGCCTTTGAATGGGCCATGCTAAGACCTGATTACAGCCGGATCGGGATCTCCATGTGGAATGATAACAGCGAATTCATGACCGGGCTGCGCGCCGTTACCATAGAAAGAGCCAGGCAACAAATAGATCGCGATAAAGAGCGGGGCTTCATAAAGCCGGACGTTGATTCCGCTCTGGTTGTAGATATAATCGTCACTCTTATATTAAACGAGGGTTTCTTTGTGGGACTTGATAAGGAGTCGTATATCAAGAAGTTGAGTAATGTCATCAAGATAATCAAAGAAGGAGTCTCCATGCCCCAAGATTGACCCATACCTGTCATTGGTCAGCAACATGGAAGGGAGAGTATATATGAACTCATATGTACTGGGCTTTCAAGAAATCGATAAAACGAAACTGATGGAGGTAGGCGGCAAAGGCGCCAACCTGGGAGAACTATCCCGGATGGAAGGGATTCGTGTACCGGAAGGCTTTTGTGTTACCACTGCCGCCTACAAAAGAATGGTTGAGGACAATCAAAAACTCGGTCATCTGCTAAATCAGTTGTCTCTTCTGCGCCTAAGCGAGCTGGAAAAGATCAGCCAGGTCAGCGCCAAGATCCGCACGGTCATTGAAGAAACCGCAATCGCTAAAGAAATTGAAGCGCAAATCACCTCCTACATCACCTTACTGGGCGAAAACAATGCCTATGCGGTGCGCTCCAGCGCCACTGCGGAAGACCTGCCCACCGCCTCATTCGCCGGCCAGCAGGATACCTATCTTAATCTCTTTTCTAAAGATTTTAAACAAGAATTATATATTTTCTGATGCAGGCGGAAGGTTATTTTATGATATGTCTTATGATGTCGCTTCGTCTATGGGGCGAAAAATAGTATTAAACAGTTTTGGGCAAGCCGATCCTTTGATTAAAAATGCCATGTTGAACTTTTTTAAACGAAAACAGTTCTTGAAGACGCTGCCCCGTGGGAAGAGAACTTTGCGCATGGGCACCGAAGGAATGTCATGGGATATGCCCATACATGTAATTAAAATGTATCGCAAAAATGACCCGGCTGACATTAAAGAGCTCATCAGCAATGCTCAAGAATCGGTTAGGGAGCTGCAGCGAAGAATAGCGGGCGTCTCCGGAGTGGAATTGTTTGATTTTATTTGGCAGGACCGCAAGCAGTTAATGGAAGTCCTGGCTAACAGCCAAGGCGTGGCGGCAGGTCTCATAGGGATGGTGACAGCCGCCCGGATCAATAAAAAAATGGAGAAATGGCTGGGTGAAAAAGGCGCCGTCGACACACTTTCTCAGTCGGTAGACAACAACATTTCATCGGAAATGGGACTTGAGCTTTTGGACGTAGCCGATGTTGTCCGGAAATATCCGGCGGTTATTGAGTATTTTGCGCATGCCAGTGACGAGACTTTCTTTGAAGACCTGACCCGACTGGAGGGCGGTGCTGCTGTAAGCCAATCATTACAAACCTACCTGGAGAAATACGGAATGCGCTGTTCCGGAGAGATCGATGCCACCAGGCCTCGTTGGAGCGAACAGCCCACCGCGCTCATTCCCATGATCCTCAGCAATATCAAAAACTTCGAGCCTGGCGCCCACAAGATCAAATTTGAGCAGGGGCTTGAAGAAGCCAAGCGAAAGGAGCAGGAACTTTTAGCCCGGCTGGAGCAGTTACCCGGAGGCAGGCAAAAAGCCAAAAAGATGGTAAGCATTTTGCGTAATTTTATCGGCTACCGGGAGTACCCCAAATATAGCTTTATCCATCGTTTTTTCATCTATAAGCAAGCGCTGCTCAAGGAAGCCGACCAGCTGGTGCAAAGGGGAGTCATCCGGGAGAGGGAGGATATTTATTATCTGTTCTTGGAGGAGCTAAGAGAGGTTGTTAAAACCAACCGCTTGGATTATGGTATTATAGCCAGGCGAAAAGCGGAATACGAGGTCTATGAGAAACTGACGCCGCCTCGAATGATGACATCGGAAGGGGAGATCATCATCGGTGAACACCATACCGGAAATATCCCCCAGGGCGCTTTGGCGGGTATTCCGGTTTCATCCGGCACCGTCGAGGGCCGGGCCCGGGTTATTTTAAACCTGGAGGATGCCGTTATAGAGGAAGGTGATATTCTGGTCACCAAATTTACCGATCCCGGTTGGACACCGGTGTTTGTATCGGTCAAAGGCCTGGTGACGGAAGTGGGCGGCATGATGACCCATGGTGCTGTAATTGCCCGGGAATACGGTCTGCCGGCTGTGGTTGGGGTTGATGATGCCACCAAACTGATCCGGGACGGACAGAAGATCAGGGTAAACGGAGCGGAAGGGTACGTAGAAATCCTTGAGCAATAATCGAGGTGCGGCTTCAGTGAAAAGCGCTAATAAGGCTTTCAATATAAACTTCATGCTGCTGGTGTTCGGGAGAATGATATCTGACACCGGCACCGGTATCCAGGCTGTGATTATGCCCTTGTATATTATCGATATCGGCGGGTCCGCGGCTACTATCGGACTTTTTTCCTTTCTTTCCCTGGTGCCGGCTTTAATAGTTTACCCTTTTGCCGGGGTTCTGGGCGACCGGTCCAACCGAAAAACGATCACGGTAGTTACCGACCTTATCAGTGGGATATTACTCCTGGGATTGGCTTATGCCGCCTATTCAGGCCAGATGGGCCTGACCCTGCTGCTTTCGGTTCAAGTGCTGGTCGCCCTGCTGTATGGCTTTTTTGATCCGGCCACCAAAGGCATGCTGCCCCAACTGGTGCCCCAGGATGCACTCACCCGGGCCAACTCGACCCTGGTTTCGGCGCGCATCCTCTCCGCCATGTTGAGTCCGGTTATCGGGGCTGCCCTGTATGCCGGGCTGGGCATATTCGCGCTCATCTTGCTCAACGGGATCTCATTTATTATATCAGCCGGCAGCTCGATGCTGATCAGATACCGACATTTCCGGCATGAGTCAGCGCTGGGTGTATCCGGCCTGCTAAATGATTTGTCCGAGGGCACCCGGTTCATTCGCAATAATAAAGCGATCCGCCAGCTGTGCGGGTTTTTTCTGGTCGTGTTTGCCTTGATCCAACCGATATTCGCGGTGGTACTGCCCCTGTTTTTCAAGACCCGTCTGGAATATTCAGACACCCAGTACGGCTATCTGCAGATGATAATCATATTGGGAGCCATGGTGGGAAGCATACTGGTAGGCGTAATATATGGTAAAGATAAAGAAGTTACCAAACCGCTGGTGGCCGGCTGCGGTCTAATGATGCCAACCATGATGGCCTTTTCGGCTTTGCTGTTTCCACAGTGTTTGGCGGTCCTGGGCCAGGGAACAGGGTTGTATTTTGCTTTGCTGTCCGGTGTTCTCTGCCTTTTAAGTGTTGCCATCATGTTCATCAATATACCGGTCCAGACCTATGTTCAAAACGCAACCCCGGATGAGTATATGTCCCGCGTGTTCTCAATTGTAGGAATGATCAGCAAAGGCGGCATGCCCTTCGGTGCGCTCCTATACGGATTGATTCTCAACCGGCTTGAAGTGCATTGGACTGGATTAACGGCGGCTTTGTTGATGATGATCATCTCGGTTGCATTCCTGGTTTCATTATCGAAAACTGATGAACTCAAGTAGGGGCCTGCCGGCGGAAATGCTTACCTGGATTGGTGAGGGGTATGCCGCTCAATTACCCAATATTGCAGAAGTCGATTATAATGCCTTATCCAAAGAGATGGACGATTGTTTGGATTTACTCAAAAACAACTTCTATAAAGAAGAATATATATGATCGCTGGTACGGGCAAAAATGGAAGGAGAATATGTATGAACTCATATGTACTCAGCTTTCAGGAAATCGACAAAACCGAGCTTGCCATGGTCGGGGGCAAAGGCGCCAACCTGGGAGAACTATCCGGACTACAGGGGATACGAGTGCCGGAGGGCTTTTGCGTTACTACCGAAGCGTATAAAGAGGTTATCGGGAATAACGAGGCGTTTAATTCGCTGCTGGATCAGTTGTCCCTTCTAAAAGTGGACAACCGGGAAGGTATTGGTGAAATCAGCGCCAAAATCCGCAAGGTCATCGAAGGAATCGCTATTCCGCAAGGCATCGCTAATGAGATTGCCCGTCATCTTGCCCAACTTGGTAAAAAAAATGCTTATGCCGTACGTTCCAGCGCCACGGCCGAGGATCTGCCGACGGCTTCCTTTGCCGGCCAGCAGGATACGTATCTGAACATCATCGGAAAGGAAGCTATCCTGAGAAATATCAGCAAATGCTGGGCATCGCTGTTTACCGACCGTGCCGTGACCTACCGCATCCAAAACGGTTTCGATCATCGCCAGGTCCATCTGTCCGTCGTCATCCAGAAGATGGTTTTCCCGGAGGCGGCGGGAATTATGTTTACAGCCGATCCTGTCAGTGCTAACAGGAAGGTACTCTCCATCGATGCCAGCTTTGGGCTCGGTGAAGCTCTGGTCTCCGGCCTGGTAAACGCGGACAACTATAAGGTGCGTGACGGCATAATCGTTGATAAGAAGATATCCACGAAGGAGCTGGCTATCTATGCCTTAAAAGAAGGAGGAACCCGGGAGAAAAAAATCGAGGCCGACCGTCAGAACAGGCAGACCCTGACCGATGAGCAGATTTTAGAGCTTGAGAAGGCAGGTAGAACGATTGAGGCCTATTTCGGCCGTCCGCAGGATATCGAATGGTGCCTGTATGAAAATAAATTCCTTATCGTCCAGAGCCGTCCCATCACCACCCTATATCCCATACCGGACCTGCCGGATGGGAAAAACCATGTGTATATGTCTTTCGGCCATCAGCAGATGATGACCGATGCCATGAAACCATTGGGCTTATCTTTTTTTCAGCTATTGGCTGACGAGTTTCCCCTGATCGAAGCCGGTGGAAGGTTGTTCATCGATCTGGCGCACGATTTGGCTTCTCCCCTGGGACGAAAGATAGTGCTCGCTTCTGCGGGCAAAATCGATCCTCTCATGGATAACGCGCTCAAGAGCTTAATGAAGCGAAAAACCTTTACTAAATCATTGGCGCCCGGTAAAAGAGCCTTCAGTATGGGTTCGGGGTATTTCTCATGGGCGCTGCCCGTTCAGTTTGTCAAGATATACCGCAGCAACGACGCAGCCATCGTTCAAACGCTGATGTCCCGGAATGAGGCGTCTATCAGAGACCTGCGGCAAAAGATTGCCAACCTGTCCGGTGACGAACTGTTTGCCTTTATTATAGAAACTTATAAGCAATTAAAAGAAGCCATGTATGACCCGCAAGGTATGGCGGCGATTTATGTCGGGGTATATGCAGTGAGCTGGCTTAATAAGAACATGGAAAAGTGGTTGGGCGAAAAGAGTGCGGCAGATTGGCTTTCTAAATCGGTAGTGGGCAACGTTACATCTGAAATGGGGCTTGAGCTGTTGGATGTAGCGGACGTCGTCCGGCAATATCCGGCGGTGATGGAGTATTTTCAGCACGCCGAGGACGAGACTTTTTTTGAGGACTTGGCCAAGTTGGAAGGCGGTGACGCCGTCAGCCAATCCATACGGGAGTATCTTGAAAAATACGGCATGCGTTGTTCCGGCGAGATCGATATTACCAGGCCCCGCTTCAGCGAACAGCCGACTACCCTCGTCCCCATGATTCTCAGCAACATCAAAAACTTTGCGCCGGGTGCTCATAACGCCCTATTTGAGCAGGGCCTGCGGGAAGCGAGGCAGAAGGAGCAGGATCTCCTCAACCGTTTGGAACAGCTGTCCGGTGGAAAACAAAAGGCCCAAAAGACCAGGAAGATGATCAGTCGTTTGCGCAATTTCACCGGCTATCGGGAATACCCGAAGTACTTGATGATTGGGCGTTATTGGATCATCAAGCAGGCCCTGCTGAAGGAGGCTGCCCGGCTCGTGCTAAAGGGGGTTATCCGGGAGAAGGAGGATATCTACTATCTGTCTTTTGATGAACTCCGGGAGGTGGTTCGTACCAACCGGCTGGATTACAGTATCATAACCAAGCGCAAAGAGGAATACGAGGTCTATGAGAAGCTGACACCCCCGCGGGTAATGACCTCCGAGGGAGAGATTATATCCGGTGAATATGATACCGGCAGCATCCCGAAAGGTGCTTTGGCGGGCATACCTGTTTCTTCCGGAACTATTGCAGGCCGGGCCCGGGTCATTTTAAGAATGGAGGATGCCGACCTGGAGGAGGGCGATATTCTGGTCACCGCGTTTACTGACCCCAGTTGGACACCGGTGTTTGTTTCGATCAAAGGCCTGGTGACGGAAGTAGGCGGGATGATGACCCACGGTGCTGTAATTGCCAGAGAATACGGCCTGCCCGCAGTCGTCGGCGTGGAAAACGCTACCAGGCTGATTAAAGACGGACAGTGGATTAGGGTAAACGGAGCGGAAGGGTATGTAGAAATCCTGTAGGAAAAGCCGGATGAATGAATCCCATCGACTTTTTTGTTTTATATTAAGGAATCTAAACAAAATCAATCAATATGCCGATAGCAATTATAGAAATGTATCTCAGCCCAACCAGCGGAGGAAGAACAAGAATGAAAAATCCTGAATTACAATTCGCATCAAAGCAACATGACCAGCTATAATTAATAATGATCCAAATTTAAGACAGATGCTTCTTGCTGTGCTTAACTTCATGATATTTATCCCAAAAAACGCTGCCCACCATATCCGGCAACAAGCTCCAGATATTCTGGCCGTAAATGTTGCCGAATCGAGAATACTGCTTCTGCACCTGGTCATTGGCATAAGTAAATCTCCATTCATCATCCAGGGTATAGAATGGATCCTGAATGCTGTCCAAGATTTGATCGGTGCGCAGGTTGGCCGCTTCTAGTTCCTTGGAGTGCTCCTTTTTAAGCGTTTCCAGGCGAAGCTTACCCGCACGAATCGCCTGGCCGTCCCTGGTTTTAATCAAGAAATATTTATTTAAAGATGATTCCAGTTCTGAATTGTGCTGCCTTAGTTTATTTAACTCGTTTATAAGGTCTTCTTTACTGCGCTCTTCATCAATCAAAATCATCCCCCTACAAGCAAAATATTTCCACTATTTTTCTAAAATAAATGTACCACACTTAAAAAACGCAGCCATATAAATAAATGCCTTGAATATGATCCCAATGGTATTTATTGCATAGCGAAAAACAGGCAGGTAAATAAACCGAAGGAATGATGCGTGAAATGTAAATCCCATAAACCCTTCCAGTATTCCCTGACAGATGGGGAGGAGTAAGCTAACTCTCTATAGGCATAGGGAATCGGGGATTTTGATAGTTGTCAATCAGGAAACGGCTTTGTTCCTGGTCAAAAAGCTTGTTATATTCAACCGTGTTTACATAGCAATCATACATCGAATACGGGTAGATGGGGACCAGGAAAAGGAACCATTCCGGTTTGATCTCCGCTATGGTCCGGGCAAAGTCGCCTGCCAGGGTCATATGTACAGCCGGAAGAAAGTAGGCTAAATATGCGGTGCCCACCCACCAGGTCAATAGATAAAAACTGGTGGGTATCCGGTGGGTATACAGGTGGCCCAGCCCGGGCATCAAAAGGGACCAGGCGACAGCGATCCAGGGGTTTCTTTTATCCATGAAACCGATCTCAAAGGAGGCTACTTTAAATGGTATAATAGCCGAATCTTCGCGCGTGGCGAGCAAGGCATATTTGTTCAGGTCAACGGTGAGCTGGTAGCTGCTCCAGATAGCAAAAAGCTCCAGCGGAATATAAAGAAGCAGCCACCTGGTGTCCAGGACCTGTTTAGCCATCTCAAACTGCCCGGTTAATCCATATAAAAACCCCTGGTTTAAATGGGACATCACATTGACAATCATAGCTGAAATAATCAGAAGAAAGCCTTTCACATAACTGCCCAGTATAAGAAACCCCAGGCCGGGAAACATGGCCGACCAGAAGGCAGTCACCCAGGGGTTCTTCAAATGAAGCAGGTTGATGGTGAGGGAGCTGACAACGCCTTTGGGGCGGCGCTTACTCCTTATAGATTCGGGCTGCCGCGAAGTCTTCCGTAAAAGTAGTCCAGCAAGAAACCCAATACGGCTCCGCCCAGCAGACCTATTAAACCCCATATGATTGGCCCCCACTTTAAGATGAAACCATAAACCACCCCCAGGGTCATAAATATGGCTCCTGCGACTGCAGCTCCGTCAAACAGGCTGATTCCATCGGCCCGGTGGATAGTATCCATGACCATCCTTTCCTCAACCCTTTTATCCAAAGGGACGGCCAGGATATGCTTCCTGGCAATACCCCTCTTTTCCAGGTCAGCAATGGCTAGTTCAAGAAAGGCTGAATAATCAAAAGATGCATATACGTACACTTAAAGGCACCATCCTTAAAGTCAACTTGGCATGGGAAAGTCCAGGCTCTGGTAATTATCTATGATAAATCTTTGCTGCTCCTGTTCAAACAAGCGGTTATATTCCACGGTATTAACGTAGCAATCATAAACCGAATATGCATACATCGAGGGAAGGAATAGAAGCCATTGAGGATCTGCCGCGTTCATAGCCCCGGCAAAATCGCCCATCGCGGTCAGGTGGACGCATTGCAACAGATGCCCCTTGATGGTGATGATAAACCACCATGCCAGAATATAGAAACTGGTCGGGAGCCTGTGAGTGTACAGGTGCCCTAAACCGGGGGCCAACAAGGTTAAAGCCGCGGCCACCCAAGGTTTCCTCTTATCTAGGAAGGCAATTTCTATGCCGTTTATGGCAAAGGGAGTCATAGTGGACTCTCCCCGGTCAGCCAGGAGGGAGTATTTATTAAGATCCACGGTCAGCCGGGCTCCGCCCCAGATCCCAAAGATATATATCGGCACATAAAAGAGCAGCCAATTTATATCCAGCACCTGTTTGGCCAATTCAAAGCGTCCTGTAAAGCTGTACAATATGGCCAGGTTTAGCCTGGAATTAACGTTAATCAGGGCTTCCAAGAATATTAGGATGAAACCTTTTATATAACTCCCCATGCTAAAATAGGCAAAGCCCATGTAAGTGGCCGACCACCAGGCTATAACCCATGGGGTTCTCAAGTGGATAAAATTAATATTGAGCGGGGCCGCCATGCCTTTAGGCCGGCGTTTGCGTCGTATGGATTCCACCTGTTTCTTTTCCAAGAATCTTTCTCACTTAGTATTTTGGGTTTAGTTTATCCATGAAATAGAGTAATATCCATGCATTTCTCCTGGGCATCGGTCATAATAATGGATTGGCCGACGGCAATATTAGGTAATAACTACACCCAATGATAAGATTGGCAAATAAAATCACTATCGGATAATGCAAACTTAAGGGGACAGCATGGCTGCTTTGCCATCTGCCCCCCATAAAATACGGGCTTATTTTACATCAATTTAGACTTATACACAAAGTTCAGGATACACCCTATTTGTCACCAGGTTCAGTTCGGGGTATACCCCCATAATACTTCACATACGGCATTCCATCTTTATCAAATATAGCTGTTTCAATAACTACTGAGAATCTGCTGGCTGTCTTTATTCCATAATTCTTTTCTATAAAGGATAGTGCTTCGTTTATAGGTCCACTGTAAATCACTAGGGCATTCTTAGCATCTCCTATATTGGGCAGGTTATCTTCTTTTACAGTATCGACTACTACGACTGCGTCTCTAGTTGGCTTGTTTCTATATGGATTTATAATTTCTTCCTTAGTCAGCACTTCAATATACGTCCCGGGTATTTCATTAGCGATTGCTCTAGCTATCAGTGATTTACCGCTTCTGCGTTCACCAACTATAATAGTATTTACACCTTTTCCAGTGCATAGTTTTGTTATTCCTTCTTTATCAGTTTTACTAATAAACCCTTCGTTTTCTAGCTCGTCCAGTGTCACCCCTTTAAATACTTTGTCAATTCTCTTGTTTCTACGAGTTATCCATATCCTATAATTAATGCGCTCGTTGTCCTTATCCTCCTCGTTTTTATCCCCAAATAAAAAGTGTAGTATCTTATGCAGCAATTAAATTCCCTCCATAGTCTTTATTTATATATTTTAGTACTATTTCGTCATTACATAGTACATGATCTAACTTATGAAGCTTTATCATTCATAGGTTACTTTCGGTGGTGCTCGCTAAGAAAGCGGCGGCGGCTCAGCCCCTGCCAAAATTTCAATTACGGGCTAGCTACATACATTTCTTATGCTTTTATTTCGTGAAACTATAAAAAAACCCGCACCCCTCCTGAAAAATTTTTCTAATGGCCAATACTAATTTCTTTACTTTTAGCATATAACAGCATAAACTAAAAGTGAACGAACGTACGCTCGGAGGAAAACAAGATGCCAATATTAAAAGAAAGACAAAATATAGAAAGACGACAGAGAATAATGAAATGCTCTTTAGACCTATTTATCGAGAAGGGTTATTTCAATACATCAATTCGAGATATTATCTATTTGTCAGAAGTCGGAACTGGTACTTTTTATAATTATTTCGCTGATAAGGAAGATCTTTTAAAAGCGCTTCTCGAAGACTTTGCCGAACAAATCATCTCAAGTATAAGCGAGTATTACACGATAGAAAAGGGTTTGTATGAGAGATTTGTAGAGACAAAACGGTTGACCATGGAAGTTTTTGCTCAAAATGAAGCTTTATCCGAGATATATTGTAGAGTTGCCGGAACAAGTGCTTCTATTGATCAATGCTTGCAGCAATTTGAGGATAGACTCATAGAATTCTACTCAAGAAATATTGAATACGGCATCAAAAAAGGTGTTTTTAAAAATATACCCGTCTCTCCTATTGCCCACTCCATATTAGGCATCGAAAAACTCTTATTATTCAAATGGATCGTTTTCAAGACCATAACCAAAGAGGAAATGATAGAGATGGTTGTCTCTTTCCATGAAACACTGGCTGCTGGGTTGTTAATCAACGATTAGGTTGTTCCGGTATCTACAAGGTTTTTTATTTGCTTTTTAGTGAACGTACGCTCGTTCGCTAATTATATACTTTTTGGTTATTCAAAATCGGTTCATGAGGGAGGAATTATTATGCGAATGATCAATCCCGATCACATTAAGGCTGTCATTGACGTTATCAACCAGGGGCCATACTTCCAGTTACTTTCTATGGAGGTAAGTGAGTTGGGTTTAGGTTATTCCAAGGTAGTGGTTGATCTGGAAAAAAAACACCTTAATCCCTTTGGAGGCATTCATGGCGGCGTCTATTCCTCACTTATCGATACTGCCGCATACTGGGCGGTTTATTGTGACGTTGATGATAATGCCGGATTAATATCGCTTGATGTTCAAGTCGATAATTTAGCACCGGTAAAAGAAGGGCGTCTTTTCGTTGAAGGAAAACGGATAAAGGCAGGAAGAAGTGTCTGTATAGCTGAGGCGACGGTTATTGACAATAATGGCAAGTATTTGGCTCACGGTATGTCCAAACAGATGTTAACCTCCGGTCTGCAAACAATATCTCAGGCACTATCGGCTATGGGATACAACTCCCTGCCGCCCAAGTTTATCAGTGAAGGTAAGTTGGAACGGGATAGGATTAGTGGGTCAAAACCGTGACGATTTTAAATCTGCTATTATGGTGCCATTATTATGCTCCTCCCTCGGATTGGAGTACCCCACCCCAATCTAATTTAAATACTCCCCCCTTTGTGGGGGACCTTTTTATTTTTCCATGAATTTCTGAGTTGGCATTAGCCCCCTCGCCATTTTAGCGATTGGCGAGGGTTTCATGTTCCGCTTTTTTACATACTGAGTCCCGGCTAGTATTGGATGGGGCTTTTCTTTTTCGCCGAATGTAAGTTTTTTGTAAGTGGACTGTCAGTCCATTTTGATACGCTGAAAAGTAAGCGGGAGGAAGTCATACTTGTTTTCGGGACTTGAAATTTTTGTATATTTTTAAAATAGAAAGGGGTTATGTAATGGGGCTTTTACAAGCGGGAATTGGCGCGCTTACAGGCGTATTGTCCGATCAATGGCGGGAGTATTTCTACTGTGATTCCATGCCCTCGGACGTGCTGGTCACAAAAGGCGCAAAGCGTGTCTCCGGCAGAAGCAGCAATACAAAGGCGTCCGAGAACATCATCACCAACGGCTCAATCATAGCAGTCAATGAAGGCCAATGCATGATGATCGTTGAACAGGGCGTTATTGTGGAATTCTGCGCCGAAGCGGGAGAATTCGTCTGGGACAATTCCACCGAACCGACAATTTTTTACGGCGGGTTCGAACAGGGGATTAAGAACAGCTGGGAGACGCTGAAAAAGCGCTTTACGATGGGTGGCGATCCGGGCAAGGACCAGCGGGTGTACTTTTTCAACACCAAAGAGATCATGGGCAACAAATACGGAACGGCCAACCCGGTGCCGTTCCGGGTGGTGGACCAGAATATAGGCCTTGATATGGATATCGCCATCAAGTGCTTCGGCGAGTATTCGTACAGGGTGACCGACCCCATGCTGTTTTACAAAAATGTCTGCGGAAACGTTCAAACTGATTATACGCGCGACAAGATCGACAGCCAGCTGAAAAGCGAGCTCTTAACAGCGCTTCAGCCCGCTTTTGCGAAGATTTCCACCATGGGCATCCGCTACAGCGCCTTACCGGGACATACGGCGGAACTGGCGGATGCGCTCAACGAGGTTCTCTCCCAGAAATGGGGGAATCTTCGCGGCGTGTCCGTTGTTTCCTTCGGCGTCAGCTCGGTCACAGCCAATGCGGAAGACGAGGCGACCATCAAGGAACTGCAGAAGAGCGCCGTATTCCGCAACCCGAATATGGCGGCGGCACATCTTGTGGGCGCTCAGGCCCAGGCGATGAAATCGGCGGCGGCAAACGAGGGCGCGGGCGCGTTTATGGCGTTCGCTGGTATGAACATGGCACAGGCCGCCGGCGGGATGAACGCGCAGGGCTTATTCAGTATGGGCGCTCAGCAACAGGCCGAGCAGCCGGCCCAGCCGGCGAAGGCCCAAGCACAGCCCGCCGGGAGCTGGACCTGTTCCTGCGGCGCGGTCAACACAGGCAAGTTCTGCATGGAGTGCGCGAAGCCCAAGCCGCAGGACGCGGCAGGCTGGACCTGCACCAAGTGCGGCGCGGTCAACAAGGGGAAATTCTGCGCGGAATGCGCCGCGCCAAAGCCGCAGGGCGTACCGCAATACAAGTGCGATAAGTGCGGCTGGGAGCCCGAAGCCGGCGCGAAGCCGCCTAAGTTCTGCCCGGAATGTGCCGACCCGTTTGACGACGGGGATATAAAATAACACATAAAACAGGAGGTGTTATTATGGGACTCTTCAACAAAAAAATCTGCGACGTTTGCGGTGATAAGATCGGACTCCTCGGCAACCGTAAATTGGAGGACGGAAACTTGTGCAAGGAGTGCGCGAAGCTGCTTTCTCCGTTTATGACGGACCGGCGCCAGTCGACCGTGGCGGAAATCAAGGAGCACCTTGAGTACCGCAAGGCCAACCAAGAAAAGGTGGCCGCTTTTTCGCCGACAAAGATCGTCGGCGGCGAAACGAAAATCTATTTTGACGAAGACAAAAAGCAATGGCTGGTCACCCGCCTTCGCGACTGGCGCAGAGAAAACCCTGACGTTATTGATTTTTCACAGGCGATGGGGTGCATTCTGGATATCGATGAAGACAAGCGGGAGATATATCATGAGGTGGACGGGAGACAGGAGAGCTTTAATCCGAGCCGTTATGAATACTCGTACGTTTTCAATATGACGATCCATGTGAACTCGCCGTGGTTTTCCGAAATACAATTCCGCATCAATGATGACAAGATCGACCAGCGCGGGGGCATTGCATACCGCGAGGCGCAGGCCCAAGCCGATGAGATCAAGAATACGCTCGAGCAGATAAGGTCTGCTGAACGCGAGGCCGCCGCGGCGGCAAACATGCCAAAGACTGCCACGTTATGCCCACACTGCCAAGCGACGACAATACCTGATGCCAACGGCTGCTGCGAATACTGCGGCGGCGCGATCGGAGGATAACAAAAGGCTTTCGCCCCGGCCGTTACAGGCCGGGGTTTTGCTTTTGCAGGGTCAGTTTTTTATCAGCGGATGGTCAATGAGGCTTGTTACGGATGAAATATATGTTTACTCAGCGGGAGGGCATTTTTCCATGAATTCCTGAGCTGGCATTAGCCCTCTGAGCTAAATTACCAGCGGGTTTATTTTTTTGTTGACATATACAGTTGAACTGTATAAAATCTAACTATATAGTTGAACTATACAGTTGAGCGATATAAAAATGAGGGGTAAAGATGAACATATCAAAATATTTGCCGCTGACTGAAACGACGTTCTATATTATGCTGACCTTGCGAAAAGCCAGCCATGGCTACGCAGTGATGCAGAAAGTTGAAGAATTAAGTAATGGCCGGGTAAGAATTGCGGCAGGAACCATGTACGGAGCGATTGAGAATTTGATAAAGCAAAAGATGATTGTTTCCGTGCCCTCAGAAGATGCAAGAAGAAAAACGTACCAGCTTTCACCTCTGGGGCATGAGATTTTGGCCCTGGAAGTGGAACGTTTGAAACATTTAGTAGAAGTTTATCAAAAAACAGAACCAGAGGAGGTATAAAGTAAATGAGAAAGTTTAAAATATTCGCCGATTTTAAAGAAGAGGAAGCATATTTGAATGAAATGGCTAAAAATGGGTACTTTCTTAAAAAATATACCGCCTTTGGATTTTATCATTTTACAGACGCTACACCGAAGGAGTTGCACTATCATGTGGATTACCGAAAATTTAAAACACAAGCTGATTTTGAAGATTACCAGGCCCTCTTTGAGGATGCCGGTTGGTTGCATGTTTACGGCACAAAATGGAGCCTGAATCAATATTTTTTACCCAAAAACGATAATACCGACGATGATATTTTTTCTACCAAGGACTCTGCTGCTTTGCGTTATAAGCATCTGTATGAAATGTGCTATCTCAGTGTTGCCTTAGTGATAATATATTTTTCTGTACTCCTTATCGTTTATGACTTTAATCTAGCGAACATGAGTTTTCTAACACCGGGGCTTTGGGAAATGACAGGTGCAAAATTCTGGAGGGCTTTTTTCTTTGAGCTTCCTTTTATGCTCTTTCGTATTATTCCGGCTGTACTGTTGTTGGTTATGGGTATTGCATACGCGGTATGGGGAAGCAAGGCAAAAAGAAGCTATGATAAAATGATGGAGGATGAAAAATAGAACAGGAATCCTAGCAGCCCCTGGTGCGGGCGTCACTTAAGCAGGGAGCGCGAAGCCAAAGGGCAGCTGAGAGTCTTTTGAACCCCTTGACACCAAAAACCCTCGCTATTTTAACGATTAGCGAGGGTTTTTGGCGGTCTAAACCCTTTCTATCCGGGAAGGGTTTGATTGTTAAGGAGGCGAAAAGTTATTCGTAAGTAAGGCGATTAGAAGCCCGTACTAAGGTTCTTAGGCATAATGATGGATTTGTCCGGTATAATTTGATATACAGCTGGTATAACCGGTCCGTTGTCATTAATTTTGCCGCCCGGTATATAGGCGCTGTCCGGTAATACTCGGCGTACTTCAATCAGGCTTGATCCATACCAGTAGGAAAAATCATTGATAATTCCTATTGCGGTAGGATTTCCATCACATGTATTAATAATACAGGGCTTGCCGTTTACCAAACCCATGTAAATAGCTACATGTCCGATATGAGTTTTAGCTGGCGCATCGGAGTTCCAGTAGGTGAATATATCGCCGGGTTTAAGATTTTCAATGCCTACCAGGGTGTATTTTGATGAACCTGATATCTTCCTGGCATAAACACCTTCTACTTTAACCCCAACCGTATTGTAATTCTTGGCTGCCGAAGTAATGGAATATCCGAAGTCTTTATAAACCAACGATACAAAGTTCGAGCAATCAATATATCCGGTAGTGGGATACTTTGTATGTCCATACTTCATATAACCGTATTCCATATACCAAATGGCACGCCCGACCAGAGTTTGAGCAAGGCTGCCGTCAAAGTTGGCCCGAAAAGCGTCAACTACCGGTTTTTCATGGCTGTTATAATGACTAATACTGGCTGCACTGGGTGCCTTGGCGGAGTCTGATACCTTTGGCGACGGCGTGCTTCCTGATAATGCAGCATTCAGGGCCGCTTTGGTTATCGGACCAACCAGGCCATCCACTTTTAGTCCCTGGGATTTTTGAAAGTTTAATACAGCTTGATTGGTTTTAGGTCCAAACCATCCATCAATACCATGGGTATCAAAGCCCAACCCGGTAAGATCTCTCTGCAACTGACTAACGGCCGAGCTTCGGCTGCCCAAGCTTAGATCTTGGGTGCCATAATCACTGGCCTGAGCCGGCAAAGATATTATAGCGACCAAAAGTACGGCTAATATACCCGAAAAAAACGATTGCTTGCAACGAAATGCTAACACAAGTTCCTCCTTTCTGGGGTTAGGAATAAAGAAAGACTACAATTATTCAATTTTATAAATAAGTTTTCAGTTTCATATGTACCCTGCAAATTTCTAGTTGCGCCTCCTTATGTGAACAATTCGTCTCAAATAATTTTCTACCTTTTGGTAATTTTGGACAATTGATTCTTTGTTGGTCACATAAAGGGCTTTATGGTCGAAATATCCTGGTTTTCAGTGATCGAAAGGCAGCTGTCGGTAAATAGTGGTAATTGCTTAATTGAATCTCAGTTTGCGGATTTGCACAATCTACCAATTATACCCGCAATGTAAAAGGAGGATTGAAATGGGCCGTATGGAAGCACATGTCGAGTTAAATGGATTTCAAGGGCAAGTAACGATTCATGAACCGGTTTTACGCTACCCGGGCAACCCGATATTAACCTGCCATGACGTCAATAAAGTCTGGGGCACCGACGGCCGTTTATATACATACACGGTTCATAATGCGGGAATGGCAGAAGTGACAGGTGAGAGTGGCAAGCATCAAACCATAATGCTTTTTCGATCCCATATCGCTGACGGCCGTAGTGTAATAGGTAAAGCTGTAAGTGACAATGGCCTGAATAGTTGGAGGGTAGCCCCCAGGCCATTTTTATTGCCTGCGGCGGAGAGTGATCTATATGCTGAAGGCGTCGATATTAACTCGGTTATTGAATCTGAGGCCGGTGGTGTGGAAGACATGCGGGTTAATCCGGTTGGAAGCGACTTCTATGTATTGACTTACAGTGCCTATCACGAACAGATCCCTGATCGAGTCAAGGTTATGATGGCCCTAACCAGGGACTTTGAGAGTGTTGTTCGCTATGGGCCAATTTCCGAACAGGATATGCGTAATGTGGTTATATTTCCTGAACCTGATAGGAATAAAAAATGGGTTGCCTTGCTTCGTCCCAACGACAAAGCAAGGGAAGTTTCCGGCTCCGGTCACATCGGCGGTTCATTTGCAGAAATATGTGCAGGTTTTGCACCAAGTCCTACCGGACCATGGGAAATCGGTAATGTAATCATGAGAAGCGGTCACGGGCCGAGTGCCTTCCAGGCCAAGATCGGGCCAGGCGCCCCGCCTATCAGGACTCGATACGGGTGGCTGAATATCTTTCATGGCGTGCGTTCAACCATGGCTGGCAATCCTTATACCCTGGGTGTGGCATTCCATGACCTTGAAGACCCGACCGATCCAAGTAAAATTCGTATTAGTGCCAAACCGCTATTAATGCCCAGTGCCAGTGACTGTTTGGTAAGAGAGACTGATTATGTTCACGTTCTCAATATAGTATTTTGCTGCGGTGCACTAACTGGCCAGGACGATACGGTAGCTATATATTATAGCGGCAATGATACAGTTATGAATGTCGGCTTGGCCAATATACAAATATTAAATGAGATGTGCGATGTTTTCCGCTTCAACCCATTGACTGGGCAACATCTATATTCTCTATAGAAGCAAAATCACTTCATGTATCGTTTCAGCACTTCATAAAAATTTTCTCGGGTACCGGCAAGTATAACAACAAGGGTCTCTTCATCGTCTTCAATAATTGTGTAGGCCAGCTCGTAGTTGGTTTGGTTATAAAAAATGTCGCAGCAATATACCCCGTTGAGATCGCCAGTCTTGGGCTCTCCAAAATAGGGATCTAATAAAATCTGATCGATGATGGCTTGAAATTTGTTTTTCAGAGGTTTCTCTTTGAGCTTTTTAAGATAACGGGCAGCGGGAGGCAAAATGATCAATTTAGCCATCATTTTTCCTCCGGCCAAATACATCCTCATAGGTTTTGCTTGATGCTTTACTCTCAGCGGCAAGACGGGCTTCATCAAGCAGGCGTTCAACAGCCGGACGGATCTGCCGGCGGGTTTCTTTAAACTTATCAAGTAGTTCTTGTCCTGAAAGACCCTGGGCTATTAAATCAGCCAGAATGTGTTCGTCAAATTCTCCGCCACTTTCTCGAACGGGACGGATAACTATGGCATTGTCCTGAACATAGCATTCCACTTCCTTATCAATGCCAACGCTGTTATAGAACTCAATCGGTATGGTTATCTGGCGTTTCTGAGATACCGAGATACGTTTTTTTAACATCGGGTTTTCTCCTTTAACTTGCGACATTATCGTTCCTCCTTGGGTAGTTTATGATGATTGATAGAAAATATACAAAGAATCTTTGAATTGAGAATATCAAAGAAGCAAAGAAAACTCAAGGATAGGGTTACATTAACTGGGCATATAGCACAAGGATTTTAGATGGCGATCCTCTTCAGGCCCAATCCTTCAAGTGGTTTTACGAATATAAGAACATAACCCAATTTATAGATATTGTAAACGATATCTTTATAAGACCGAGAGAGTATTAAATCAAATTTTATAGAATATTGTTAACCGTGCCAATAATTTGTATAATACTGGTAAATAACCGGTTAAGGATTTGTGACCACAGATGGAGTGATGTAGATGTCGAAGAAACTTATTAGAGAAACAATTCATGCAAAAGGCGTAGATATTACGATTTATACAGAGGATTTTCAAAACGAATTTATTTCACTTACGGATATTGCAAGGTATAAAAGCGATGAGCCTAAAGATGTAATTAAAAATTGGATGAGAAGCAAAGATACAATTGAGTTCCTGGGTCTTTGGGAGCAATTACATAATGACAGATTTAAAGGGGTCGAATTCGACTCCTTTTGAATCCCTAAAAAGCAGGGAATAAATACCAGGCCTAAATTCATATGATATAATATCGATAGAGGTGATCATGGCTATGCCTATTCTGACTGCTTTTACGGAGGCCGCTTTGCGTGAAGCGGTATATAAAATTCTAGATGACGGTACATTTTACGGAGAAATACCGCTATGTCATGGTGTGTGGGCCAACGAAAAGACCTTAGAGAAATGCCGTGAAGAACTTCATGAAGTTCTTGAAGAATGGCTTATCTTAAAACTACGCGATTGTGATCCGCTCCCCCAAATCGGAGGGGTAGATCTTAATACGGTTGTAACTGAAGCATGAAACCGTTAAGTAGACATGAATTGATTCGGCGTTTAAGGTCTTTTGGATTTGAGGGGCCCTTTTCAGGCGGTCGCCATTCATTTATGAAACGAGGACAATTTAAGCTGCGAATTCCTAATCCTCACGGAGGGGATATTAGTACACCTCTGCTTAAAGAAATATTGAAGCAAGCAGGAATTTCGGAAAATGAATGGGATAAGCAAGACTAAATATACGCTCGCAAAAAGACCAAGAGGGGTCTTTTTTGATTAGGCTCAGAAATAATACACGATGATTGAACAAGAGAAGGGCCTCCTGGGATGTTGTTAAGGAACCGATAAGCTATATAATTCTAGTATCAATCACCGCTTAAGGATTGGTGACCGCTATGCCGTACTATCACCCGATAAAAAGAATAAAAGACAAAGAAGAGCGTCTGCGTGTTGTGGACAGGCTCTTGTTGCTGCGTCGTCAGTTGGATGCTCAAATTCCCCGGAAAACCGAGTCGGAAACGCTTCTGCTGGCAACCTGGAATATTCGTGAATTCGGCGACAACCGGCGTTGGGAAAGCTATTATTACCTGGCCGAGATCATAAGCCGCTTTGATCTCATAGCGATACAGGAAGTCTCCGCAGACCTGAAAGGCCTGGAGAGAGTAATGTCCCTGATGAATCCGCAATGGGATTATATCGTAACGGACAGTACGGACGGCAGTGCCGGCGGCGGAGAAAGGATGGCTTTTCTCTATGACAAGAGCAAAGTCGCGTTCAAGAATATGGCCGGGGAAATCGTGCTGCCCAAGGACCAGCTGATTGACGGCGGCCTGCAGTTTGCGCGTTCCCCGTTTTGCGTGGCATTCCAGGCAAAATGGTTTAAATTCAAGCTGGTGACGGTGCATATCTATTATGGATCAAGTTCCGGCATCGACCAGAGGCGGCTGGCGGAGATTGATGCGATAGCCTCATTTCTGGCCAAGCGGGCCAGGAAAGAAGATGAGAGCTACATCCTGCTGGGCGACTTTAATATAGTAAAAACCAGTGACGCAACTTTTAATGCTCTGGAGAAAAACGGGTTCTACATACCGGACAGCATCAAACAGCATCCTTCCGATTTGGGGCAGACCAGGCACTACGACCAGATCGCCTTTAATATTAAATTGAGTCCGTCAATGACAGTGTTTGCAGAAGGAGAGCAAAGGGCGGGCGCTTTCAATTTTACCGAGTCGGTCTACACGCCGCAGGACTTAAATGTCTACAGACCGTACTTTCCAGAGAAAGCCATACAGGGGAAAGCAGAACCGGATATAGAAAAATACTATCGGACCTCCTGGCGCACCTTTCAGATGTCTGACCATTTGCCGCTTTGGGTGGAATTGAAGATTGATTTCAGCAATCAGTATCTGGAAGCGTTAAAATCTTACCACGATATATAAAATTGCTTACAATTTCCTCTCTCATTCCCGTGCCACAATCTGAGCACCCGCTTGTCCATCCTGCCCCTATGCATTAAAATTTAAGGGAAAATGGTTGCTTGATTTTTAGCAAATGGAGGATCGGATTGATGAAGGGAGTTAGGAGAATAATGAAGAGGATCATATTTTTCATGCTGGCCGTTTTTGTCTTAACAGGCTGCAGCAGCAATGTCCCCCCGCCTCAAAACCCGGCTCAAAATAGCGAGGCCAGTCCGGCCTCCAAACCGGAGGCGCCATCCAGTCCGGTGTCCGGCGGCCAAGTTGACGGGAACCGGCAGGAAACGTCCTATGTCATGGTAAGCCAAAAGTACGGCTTCTCTCTGGATGCTCCGGCCTCCTGGAAGGGCCGAGTGAAAATCAGTGAAGACAACGACGGCTTTATAGTCAGGCACTTGACGGCTTCCCAACAAGCGTCCGCTCAAAATCCGATCCTCATCAATATTATCGAATACGGCAGCGAGGCCTATTGGGATCAGGAATCAAAGAAGGAAGATCAGCCTTTTCCCTATGAAAAAGTTGGCGTAATAAACGGAAAGGTGTTCGCCAGCATCGCTGTACTTGATTTTCCTTATGATGAGAAGAGTCCGAGAGATATGAAAGAGTATACGGAAATGATGGATTCCGTAGAAAAAGTACTCAAATCGTTCAAAGCCCATCCATAGAGGCAGGCATACTCACTCCTCCGGTGGAAGATGCAAGCAGATTAGTTTCAAAAAGGATCGCTCCCTATCGAAAAGGGAAGGGGGGGTATGGTTGGAGGACAGTGCAACCCGCAAGGGTTTTACGAATATACATATAGACGAACGCCGATTGTCCATCATTGTATTTGCGCTGCTGTTCTCGTGGATGCTGGCCTTTCCTTTTGAAGGACAGGTTTTATATGCGCAGACCCGGCAGTATGGTATTGCTCCCCATACGATGGTATTTATGGCTGTAGCCGCGCATTTTGTGGGTTTGTTTGGCTGTGGGTTCCTGATTAAGACCATGCGAGCCGCCAAAAGTTTGATGCTGTTTTCCATCGTCTTTGGCATGCTGGGAAGCGGCGTATTCTTTTTCCCCCCTTCCATTCTCTGGTATGTTGCTTTGTTTTTCATTTCCGTGATGGCGGGGGCCTGTGTGGCGGCCTGGGGCTTTTATTTAAAAAGCGGAACACCCTCCAATGAGCGGATTAAAACTGCTGCGGACGGGCTGATTTACTCCAATATTCTTATGATCCTCATCAACATGAGCGCCATCCACCTGTCGGCTAAAGCCGGGTTGGGCCTGTCCATACTTGTGCTGGGCGGCGCATTGCTGTTTGCAGTTCGATTGCCCGCCAAGGAGCCGGTCATGCCTTCGCCCCGCCCTGACGAAAGCGGCAATCATATTAATGTCATCAAACCTCTGGCCTTTTTGTGCCTGTTTATTGTGATCATCACTATCAACTCAGGGCTGATGTACCAGGTGATCAACCCCGCCTTTGCCCACCACCAGTGGCTGGTGAGCTGGTATTGGGCGCTTCCCTATATCGTGGCCCTCTATGTCATGAAAAACCTGCCCAGGACTGTCAACCGGAACTATATACTTTATGTTGGCATCGCCATGATCGGCTTTGCCTTTATCACCTTTATGATGGTTGACCGTTCGGCGGCCAGCTACCTGTTGGTCAATACCCTGATGCTAGGCGCCTGCGGCGTTTTTGATTTATTCTGGTGGAGCATTCTCGGTGAAATGCTGGATTTTCACAACAATCCGGCCAAAATTTTAGGGGTGGGACTTTCCGCCAACGTGCTGGGCGTGCTGCTGGGCGGGCTGACTGGCAATGCCATCGTTATTTCCAGCATCCCCAACCACAACTCATCGGTGCTGGCCCTGGCCGTAGTCTGCGTCACCCTGGTCATCCTTCCCCCGCTCCACAAATATCTTACCGAGCTTTTGAAAGACCATGCTTATCTGACCGTATTCACCGAGATGTCACCGGTCGAACAGAAAAGCATGACGGACAGCTTGGCCTGGCTGGAGCGACTCACCGAACGCGAAAGGGAAATCGCGGTCCTGCTCCTTCAGGGCAAAACCTACCGGGCGATTGCCGAGACGCTGAATTTGAGTGAAAACACGGTGAAAACTCATATCAAAAACATCTATTCCAAATACGAAATCAAGAACCGGGCTCAGCTTATCAACCTCATGCTGGAACATCAGTCCCCCCTCGCAAAATAACCTGACCCTTTGATATAAGGCCATTTCAGCAGCCCCTCACCCTTTCGGGTGAGGGGCTCAGGTTGTTGACAAAGTCAATAATCTGCCAGAGCGAGCGACGGAAGTGAAGATCAAGGAATGTAAAAAGCCCGTGATTGAGGCGTACATAAGTACGTTGATTGAACGGGCTTTTTACAATGACGCAGATATTCGCTTTTGTCGACGGTCTGAGCCCCTCACCCTTTCGGGTGAGGGGCTTTTTCAGCCAAAATCACCCGTTCTGGTGACGACTTTTTCTGCCCCAGCCGCTATGATAAAGGGCATGAAATGGCCGGAAGAGGGTGGAAAGGTTTGCAAGGGATCAGGCGGAGGATGCGTATCCTGATGGCGGCGACCGGCATAGGCGTTATTACCTCCGTGCTTATGCTCATTCGGGACGGCGTTGTCCTGACCCTTGAAGCGGAAATCCTCCTGGTTTTTGCCGTACCGGCCACCATGTTCCTGGCCGTCCTGTCCATTCGGGAATATAAAAAACTGAAGACCGCGGAGCTGATCATCGAAAACCGGATCCTGCACATCCAGCCTGCGGTCATTGAGGCGGGCGACAGCAGCCGCCCTTTGTCCGCCGGGGTCATAGAAGTCTATATCTCCGGTTTCGGCATGCTTCTGGACTCCACGGTTATTAAATTCAACCTGGACGGGGTTTGTCTGAAAGGCGTGGAAATCGGAAGAGAATGCCTGTGCCTGGCCTACGGCACCAACCTGAACACGCAAAAAGCGCGCATCCTGCACGGAGCCATAGAAGGCCGGGAGATGCAGGCCATCGTGGAAAAATTCCGTTTTGAGACCGGCATCGTTCCTATAATAACCGATTGACAGGCAGGGGGAGAGTTTTCCATGTATTGTTCACATTGCGGAGCGACGCTGCTGGAGGGCGACAGGGTCTGCACATCCTGCGGCAGCCCCCAGAAGAAAAGCGAGGGGAGCGAATCCCGCCTTATCGGATTTTCCCCCAAAATAAACGACCCAGCTTTTGCCCGCTATCGAAAACAGGCCAACTTTTATTCGCTTATTTTTACCGGGTTTTTAGCTGCTGCTGCTGTTATTGGATTTTTCATTTATGGAGAAACCAGTAGCGAAATGGATAATCCCGAGGCCTTGTACATCGGACTGGGAATCGGGGGCATGTTTTTAGCCATTGCTCTGCTCCAGGTTCTGGGCCGGAAAACCAGCAAGACCTGGGATGGAACGGTAATCAATAAAAAGATTAGCTCCCGGCGCCGCAAGAAACGGACCGGCGATGGCGGCTACTACTGGATGAATTATACTGAATACGTGGTTTTTATAAAAGATGATCGCGGCAAAGGCCATGAGATAGTAGTGGAGGACGACAACACCTTATACAACTATTATCAAATCGGCGACCGGGTGCGGCATCACGGGGGGCTGAACTCCTATGAAAAATACGACAAAACCGGGGACCGCATCATTTTTTGCAATGCCTGCGCCAGCCTGTGCGACATCAATGACGAGGTTTGCTTTCGCTGCAAATGCCCGCTGCTGAACTGATCCAAAAGGAGAAAACATGGGGTTGGGCCGGGCTGGTTGTCTTCCGGGGATTTTTTAAGGGCCATTGGTTTGACACGTTTCATGTCAAATATTTGACATTGTCAAATCACTGCAGCTTATTTTTTCTCCATATTCCTTATATATAATCGAGGATAAAGATGAGGTGGCGATGATAGATTACGAGATCCGGGTCAAAACCGGTTTTTTTGAAACCAGGCGCTATCATTGTCGGTAATCTTTGTTCACCATCAAACCAGATGTCCGGCGACAAGATGGCCTTCAGCATCGCTCTGTCCACCTTGTGCGGGGCCATTTTGCTCTGGGCTGGGCTTCCCGGGCCGCCTGGCTCAAGATAAGGGCTATATGGAAAGATATTCAGGAGGCGGATACATATGGATATGAATCTGGGCTACGCTCAACCCCCGGGCCGGAAAAAAACAGCTCTCTGGCCGGCTTACCTGTGCTTTATGGTGCTGGGCCTGCTGCTCCCCTTCAGCAGACCCGATTTCGAAATTATTACTCTGATAGCATCGTTTTTCCTGGCTTTGGTCATAGGGTTGCTGGCCGTGAGGCTGCTGATCCTGTGGTTTAACAACGGGAATAAGGAGCTGCGGCTGGAAAGCGGCGGTCAATTTTCAAGGGAGGCGGTGGGCAGCGGCATGCTGTTCATGATCCCCTTTACGGTTCTGGCGGTACTGGCCCAGTTATTGCTGAACTGGGACGCGGTGATGCCTTTTGCCTCGGCGGCCATCATGACGGCGGCAGCCACAGCCGGCGCCGAGGTTATGAAGAAGGGGGCCCGGGGCATGAAAAATGTCTTGATCCCCTCGGGCCTGGCCTTTTTGCTCTCCACCGGCTGGATGCTGCTGGTGGCTCTGTTGCCCTAGGGACATATGGAGGTGAATGCTTTGTCAATACTTTATCTGGCTGGAAACAGAAAGCGCATCCCCAAGAACTTCATGCTGACCATGACCCTGTCCCTGGTGTTGGCGATGCTGATGGCAGCCTGCGGTGGATGGACCGTACTGGCGGCTGGCGTGGAAGATGTAGTTAAGGAAGTGGCCAGCCGAAATGCCAGGGTAGAAGAAGGCGTCGACATGACTTTTGGGGCGACTGAGACGATACCCGGGGGCAGCCAAAAATGGAGTTCGGTAGGCGGTGAACTTAACACCGGTGAGGAATGGGCCGGGGCCTGGTTCACAATAGTTGAACCTGTAGGCAGTACATCCATGCAGGCGGTTATTGATAAACAGGTGTCATCGCTTGACGAAGATGCGATCATGAAGGTTGTCCCCATGGGCGGTTATGAATTGCGCGAGATTACATACGCCGATCATTCCTGGGGACTACCGAAAGATGACATCGAGGTATGGATCATTTTACCGAAATATTTGATTCAGGTTGACATATATGAAACCGGCTATGACAAGGCCGCTAATTTGAAGATGGGCAGAGATTTTGCTATGCAGTTGATGGCCGGCCTGGAAAAAGCCGGCCTTTTGCGGCCGGCGGATCCGGCAACAGCGGACGAAAAAAAACAGCCGGCTGAACAGGCGGAGGGATCTGCCGGAAAGCCCCTGGATGAACCGGTAAAGGTATTGGACACCATGAATGTTGCCGGAGTTTATAACCGTCCCACCGCTCCGACAACCTTTAGCGTCAACCGGCCCCACCTGGTGACCTTTATCTCAACTTATCACTGGAACAATGCCCGGGGAGCGGCCGGCGGCACTATAGCCCTGCAGGGCAGCGACGGGAAGACGTACGGACCCTGGAAGGTCAGCACGCGGCCGGGCCAGGGCGGAGCGCCCAACGCTTACTGGGAAGTATCTCCCAATATAGTTATTCCCGCCGGGACATATACCATTATCGATTCGGACCCGGCCACCTGGTCTCAGAATCAGCAGTCCGGAGGCCGGGGAATGGCGGAAGTAAAGGCGACTCCCCACTTTGAAGCAGCCGGAGGCTCCTCTGCCGCTTCAGGAAAAAGAGGCTCCGATCGTTCGGGAGACCGAGACGGCTGGACGTCAAGCCCGGCCGGAGTCGGTCCGGTCGAAAACATACCCGGCCCCTCCAATATCACCGAGGCAGTGGTGGGGGTGGCGCTTCCCGGATTGATCGCCACCGGTCTGGGGGCCCTGGCCGGACTGGGCGGCGGTGGCGGATTCACGACTCCGGGAGGAACGCCTTTATCGCCGGCGGGCGGAGGATCATGGCCCGGGGGAAGAAACGCTGCGGGAGCCGGCGCCCAGCCTTCGGTTACAGTCGAGGAAGCCGGCCAATTGGGCCGAAGAAGGCGTGAGCCGGAGCCTGCGCCTGTACCGGAAGCTGGAGTCAATGCGGCTGAGCCGGGCCGGGAGGCCGCCAGGGTATCTCCGGGAGAAGGGCTGAATGCTGCCACCACAGGCCATACGGTAATACCTGTCCAGCCTGAAACGGCGATAAGCGTAGGTACCGCCGCGGAAAAGGCGGGTGTAATCAGGCCCGGATCCGGTGGTGTTGGCGGCGGCGTTTCGATTGATACCAGTACCCCGGAAGATGAAGTACTGATAGAAAGAGAGACTGGAGCGGAAAAAACCGGCGCGGTAGGTGATAAGGCCGGATCTGATGCGGAAGGATTGGAGCGCGACAGGTTCAAGCGGGAAGGCTTCGATAAAGAGGGCTTTGACAGGGCCGGGTTTGATAAAGAGGGATTTAATAAAGACGGATTTGATACAAGAGGTTACGACCGGGACGGCTTCGACCGGCAGGGATTTGACGCCCGAGGTTTTGACCGGGATGGCTTCGACCGGCAGGGGTTTGACGCCCGAGGCTTTGACCGGGACGGCTTCAACCGGCAGGGCTTTAATGCCGACGGTTTCAACCGGGAGGGCTTTGACAGAGCGGGTTTTGATGCCCAGGGTTACGACCGGGTCGGCTTTAATAAGGCGGGCTATGACCGGGAGGGCTACGGTAGGAACGGTTTCGACGAAAACGGTTATGACCGGGAGGGATACGGCCGGAACGGTTTCGACAAAAACGGTTATAATCGGGAAGGCTATGATGTCAACGGCTACAACCAGAAGGGATATAACCGCAGCGGTTATGACGCCAAGGGCTTTGACGCTCAGGGTTATGACCGGGAGGGATTCAATAAGCATGGATGGGACCGGGAGGGCTATGGCCGCGACGGTTTAAACAAAGAAGGCTATGACCGGGCCGGCTTCGACAAAGACGGTTATGACAGAGAAGGCTATAACCGGGAAGGCTTTGACAGAGACGGCCGGCAGAGGGAAGGCTACGACGAACAGGGCTATGACAAGGACGGATTTAATGAGCACGGTTATGACAAGGACGGCTACGACCGGGAAGGTTTCAACTATGAAGGCTACAACCGCAGCGGCTACGATCCCTGGGGTTACGACAAACGGGGTTACGGCAAAGACGGCTACCACTGGAGCGGCTACAACGCCGACGGGTACGACCGCAGCGGGCGGCATTGGAGTGAACCCTATGATGCAAGCAATCCTTTTGGCGTATCAGAAATGGTTGTCGATGAAAATGGCAAGCTCGTTATAATCAATCAACAGGCGAAGAAGCCGCCTTTAGGAGAGCCGTATCCCAGAACGGTGGATAAATACGGGGCCAAACCCTGGACTGAAGAACCGACTTCCTCCGCTCCCACGGTGGATCAGCCGGCCGGTTCCGGAATCAACGGACCGGAAGACTCCCTGAATACGCGGGAAAGTCACGGCATAGACAAAGACGCTCCCGCGGCCGGTAAGGAAGATGCGCCCATTCCCGCCGCTGAAGCGACGGAACCGGCCATTCCCACAGAAGATGTACCGGGGTTTGAGGACACGCCGCCCGGGGAACCAGAGTCGCCGGTTCCTGAAGATACTGCACCTGCGGAACCCGGCCTGCCGGAAAAGGCGGTTCCCGCAGAAGGCTTGCCGGAACATGAAGATACACCGCCCGCGGAGTCCGGCTTGCCGGAAAGTCCTGATGGAGCTGCCGCCCCCGAAGAGGACCTGCCGGTGCCTGAGGACACGCCGCCTGCAGAGCCGGGCCTGCCGGAAAAGCCGGCTACTCCCGAAGAAGACCTGCTCGGACCTGAGGATTCACCCTCCCCGGAACCCGGCCTGCCGGGACTGCCCCAGGATGGCGAGAGGCTGATTCTGGTGGGTAAAACCGACGGCAGAACTTATGAAGTCGAGTATGACAGCAAAACCGGGGAGTGGATCAATGCGGAAACCGGCAACATCTTTAAGCCGGATAGATTTGAGCAGTGGCAGAGCGACCTGGCCGAAGACCGGCGCCGGGCGGCGGAAGACATCGATAAGCTGAGGCAGCGCCAGGATGCCTACAGCAGAGCCATTGACCAGGACCTGGCCAACTTGCAAGAAAGCCAGAAGAGCGGGAAGCAGAAAAAAACCGACCAGGATGAAGGGCCTGAAATGGATATTTTTAACCCGGCCGACGCCCTGGGCGGACCGGAGGACCATCCCTATACGGCATTTGAAGGGAAAAACCCATGCGGAAGATAGCGCAATCTGAAGGAAGGGGCTGAAACTATGGATTATGGATTGCCTTCATATAAAGTCAATACGGCGACCCTGGGTTTGTTTGTGGAATATCCGATTTTTAGGACATCCTGCGTCAACCTGCAGATGGATATCCTTTTGCGCTACCATTCCTTTAACTCCTGCCGGGGGATGTTCGGAGAAGGCTGGCGGTTTTCATATGATTCAGGCATCACTCTCAATGCGGAGAAAACCGGGGTACTGCTGGAAAAAGGCTCAGGACAGGTGCTGGCTTTTCAAGCGATGCCGGAAAAGGTTTTGCCGCCGGACGCCTATCAGGAGCTCAAGCCTTTGGGCAGCAGCCGGGGAAGACTGCTGGAATACCAGGATTACTACCTCTTTGAGGACCGGCGGCAGGAACAAACCTTTTTATATGCCAAACCGAGCGGAGGCGGCAAGGCCCGTCTCAGTCAAGTCATGGATAACTGCGGTAATGCCCTGCAGGTTCATTACGGGGCGGAGCCTTTTATTCAGGCGATTACCGATCCCTTTGGCCGCACCATCCGTTTTTTATATGAAGATTCCCTTTACTGCACCGGCGTCATGCTGCCGGATGGCCGGGAAGCCGCCATCTCTTACGGTGACAACGGACGTATCGAGAAAATGGTAAACTTTGCCGGTGTGCCGGTAATTTTTACTTATGACGACCAGTCACAGCTTAATGCAATGATTGTGGGGAAAAAGCAGAGAACTACCAGCTTTACCTATGTGAAACAGAAGGAGAGAGGCCTGGTACATACGGTAACGGATCGGAACGGTGGCGTGACCACATACGGACTGCTTTCATGGAATCCCGTAACGGTGCAGGTTAGCGACCCGTTGGGTTACACCCAAAAATACATCAGCCGGAATGGATTGACCGAAAGGGTTGTTGACGGCCACGGCCGGGAAACGGTCATAGAATATGCCAACTCCCTGCCGGCAGCAGTATTAGACAAAAATGGAAACCGCCTGCTGATGGAGTATGACGCGCAGGAAAACCTGATCCGCAGGACCGATGCCAGGGGGGAATCTGAGACTTTCGCCTATGACAGCAGCGGAAATATGACCTCCCACACGGATAGTCTGGGCAGAGTGACGCGCTACGCCTATGACGACCGAAAAAGCCTTATCGCCCGGGAAGCTCCCGACGGCTTAAAAACCGTCTTCCATTATGATGAAAAAGGACGGCTGCTCCGGACCGAAATGCCCAACGGAAATCTTATTACCTGTGAGTATGACGCTTTTTCCAACCTCACGGTCATCAAAGACCGCCTGGGAGATTTATACCGGGCCTGGTATGACGAACATGGCTATCAGCGGTTGGGGTGCATGGACGCCGGCGGCAACCGCACCGTGACCGCATGGGACGCGGTGGGACGGCCGCAAAAAATAGAATATGCCGATGGGACTTCGAAAAGCTATGAATACGATTGCTGCGCCGGCCTGGTTACCCGCAATCAGCTGGGAGACACCTGGTTTTTTGAGAGGGATCTCATGTCCAATATAGTCAAAAAAGCCAACCCCCTGGCCGGTCTGATCGTTTACCAATACGATCGGGGCGGCCGGCTGGTCAAAGAAATGGACGAACTGGGGAACGGCAAAAGCTACGAGTATGACGCGGAAGGACGGCTTTTAAAGACAACCGACGCCCTGGGGCAGACGGTATGCCGGAGTTATGACGCCAACGGCAACCTGCTTTCGGTGACCGACGAGCGGGATAACTGCTATAAATTCGAATACAAAAGCAATAATCAGGTATGGATTGCGACTGACCCGCTGGGTCAAGCAACAGTATATGGGTACGATGCCGCCAATAACCTTTCTTTTGTGATCACCCCGGGTCAGCATAAGATATCCTGGGTCTACGACCAGAACGACAATATTGTACGGAAGCTGCTGGATGACGTTCCGGTGGCGGACCTGTCCTACGATGCTTCGGGAAATGTGGTGCGGCTATCTGAAGCAGCGGGAGAAACCCGCTATGAATACGACCTCAGAGACCGCGTGACGGCCATCCTTTACCGCGACCGGCAGCAGGTATCCCTGGCCTATGATGGGGACGATCATCTCACTGAAATCCAATATCCCGGCGGAATGGCCGTGGCCTATAGCTACGATTCCATGGGGCGGACGGCCTCTGTTCAATGGGACGGTCACGAAATCGTCTTTCAATATGATGCGGCGGCGGGCAGGACGGCAGCCGAAAAAAGATCCAACGGCGTGGACAGCCGATACACATACGATCCTGCCCATCGCCTGACCCGGGTAAGCCATGGAACCGCGGGAGAGATATTTGCGGCGCTGAATTACCGCTATGATGAAGCCGGAAACATGCTGGAGGAGATCCGCCGCCTGCCCTGGCTGGAAGCGGTTCCCGACGAGGCGGAATGGAGCCGCCTGACCTGTGGCTATGATTCATTAAACCAGATGACGCAAAGAAATGAGGTTTTATGCCGCAGCGATGCCGACGACAACATGGTGTATCTGGGGGGCGGTCGGCCGGTGCGTTTCAGCTATGATGCGGAAAGCCGCCTGCTGGCTAAAAGCACCGCCCAGAGCGCGTCAGAATATGAATACAATGCTTTCAACCAATTGGTAAAAGTGGTTTGCGACGGGCAAGCAGCTTCAAGGTACCATGATCTCTCGGGCCGGCTGCTCTTCGAAACCGGTGAGCGGGGCTTAACCCGTTTTATTTATGGAAATGAACAGCTGCTGGCGGCGGTAAACGCGGACGGGTCAGTCTGGTTCTATCATTATGACCACCGTGGAAATACGGCAGTCATAAGCGACGAAAACGGAAATATAATATGCGCCTATTCGTATCTGCCTTACGGCGGCATATGGAAAAAAAGAGAAAGCCGTCCCGGCAACCGCTTTACTTTCATGGGCGCCTATGGGGTAAGCGACGAAAAAGACGGTTTTTATCTGACCGCCAGCCGCTGCTACGATTCCGCCGCCGGCCGTTTTATCCAGCAGGATCCGCTGGGCTTTGCCGGCGGGCAGAACCTGTACGCTTATGCAGGCGGAAACCCCGTAACCCGGGTCGATCCGGAAGGCACGTCATTCCTTTTGGTTGCGGCCCTCCTTGGAGGCGCGTATTTGGCTTACAAAGCGGTTGGGTCAGCGAAAAGCGTAAACCAAAGCGGAAAGAAGTATAACGAGAAATTGACGGAATTGGAAAAAGCGAGAACCATCCGCGATCAATATCGGAAAGCATATATGTCCGGAACAATAAGTGAAGCACTTTTGTACCGCGCTGAAGATAATTACCGGCAGGCCCTGGATAAAGCGGCTAAACAGGCCGCAAAGACAGCAAGCACGGCGGTATATGAGTACGGGATACCAGGGGGCGGAGCTACCCAGGAAGTGATGAAAGATCTCACCTGTACGGCGCCGTAATGAGGCCGGGAGGCGGGCGCCGGCCTATCTTTGGTCGAGGAAGGAGCGAGGAAAACCATGCCGCAAAATAATTCTTGCATTATACGCTACGAGTACGATCCGTTGAATCGCATTAAAAGAGCCATATTGGGGCCAAAGCTTGAAATCATCTATGAATATGACGCGGCCGGGAACATCACCCGGGTGGAGAAAAAAGAGAAACCCGGGGAAGAAGATAACGCCGGTTAATAACCTGAGCGGTTTTAAGGAGGGCGCAGATAAAAGTATGAGTACGCTTGCAACTATTGAGACATCCCGCTGGAAAACGGCGCTGAATATGATGATCAATCCCGGTGAGGCGGTAAAAAGCCAGATGTCCAAGGCTTCCTGGCCTTATTCCATACTCGTATCCGGTCTGTCCTTCACCCTGTTTTTTTTGCAGACCGGGCTGGATATGCTGCGCACCGGCCAAATCGAAACGGCTTCGGTCATTCTTATCGCCATGCTGGGACTGCTATACGGCACGGCCGGGGTGGCGCTGCTGGCGGTGCTGGCCTGGGCCTTATCCCAGGCCGGGGAGCGGGGCTATACGGTGGATTGGGCCATATCCACCTTTGCCCTGGGCTATTCCGCCACCCTGGTTTACGCGCTGCTGGGGATCATCTTCTCCCTGGCCCTGGGCTGGAAAACGGCGGTGGCCTTCGGCGTTACCGGAGTGTTATGGGCTTTGCGGCCCACTGTGTTTACCATTAAACAGATGTCCGGCGACAAGATGGCCTTCAGCATCGCTCTGTCCACCCTCTGCGGGGCCATTTTGCTGCTGGGCTGGGCCTTGCTGGGCCGCTTGGGCGGTTAGGGGCCAAGCGCTGCTGCCACGATCTCTGGCCGGCGGCGGCATCGTAAAACAGCGGTCCCCCAATCATGAAGTGATCCGGGTGGACCGCACCCGGAATTAGGAATTCGTGTATATACAACAAAATTTTATTTACGTTTACCCGGTCTAAACGATGGGGTGAACCAGGGAGGAGTTCATATGCCGGTTGCTTCAGGGCGAATCGAATTATGGCGGCGCCTGGCCTTGTTGCTGGGCATACTGGCCGGTTTGGGGCTGTTTTTTTACGTGGCGCCGGCGATGGTCAGCGTAAGCGCGGTCGACTGGAAACAGGAGCAGGCCAATGAGCTTAAGTCGAGCACGGGATATGTCTCCCAGGAACGCAAACGGCTCAGCCAACTGCCCCGGGCCGATTATATCCAGGAAAAAACCGGCGGACGGGTTGTTTTCGTAGATCATCAACAATGGGGAGCTTTTTTTCAGCAGGTGCAACTGGCCAGCACCGGTCAATTTGCCAATTCCTCCTACGGCAACCGGGTAAGCGAGAAGGATAAAGAGCCTTTCTGGAAACCGCTGGGGCCGGTATCAGTCTTTTTCAAACCGGAGGAAATGCCTTTTGCCGAGTGGGGATTGATCCCTGAGGACGGGTATAAGGCTTACATAAGTACCGGCGCCGGTGGCCAAACTGCCTATCTGCTTTTGCGCTATCAGGATTACGGCGCCGGCGTAACGGCTATGTCCCAACCATACCGGGCGGCGCCGGGCTGGCTTTACCACCCTTACCGGAATTTAGGCATCGGGGTCATGGCCCTCGGATTGCTGCTCTACATATTCCTGCCCAGGCGCGGCAAGCAGCCGGAGGACATTGCCTACTCTACGGGGAGCATGCTGGCCGGCGACCTGGCGGCCTTGATACTGCTGCTGCCTTTTTACGGGCTGCCCTTTTTAATCAACGGAGGGACCGTGCAGGCGATCACCGGATTGTGGCCGGTCACCGCCGCCATGTGGGTCCTGGCCTTTTTGTGCGTGATGCTGCTTTATTACAACGCCTGGCATGCGTCCTACCGGATCGAATTGACCCGGGACGCCTTATACCTGGTGACCTTCCGGGGGGTCCGGGAATGCCGTTTTAACGAAATGTCGGCAGTCAGCCTGGTTTCTTTAAGAAATCCGGGCTGGTTCCGCAAGCTGTCTCTCGCCCTGGCCCTGTTGTCCCTGGCCGGCGGGCGGGGTTCCACCCAGCCGGCCGGCAGCGCCCTGCTGGCCGCCAGCGCCGCTTATGGCGGCCTGGAAATCCGCGCGGGTCGGGGAAAACCTCTCTATATCTGGTTCAGTGATCAAAGGGGGGCGATCCTTATTCCCAATTTTGAGCGGGTGCCGGAGGCTATCGCGGAGGCCGGCCTGCTGATTAATTGGGAGCCGCGTGAAATCGAGGGTTTTTCCATGTTCATGTAAAGGAAACAAACAGAAATTTCCCCGCTTCCCGTTATGAATAAACCATGGCTGGTGAAAAAGGAAAAGGAGGAAGGAGAATGTTGCTTGGAATAATGGTGGTCGGGCTTCTAGCCCTTCTTATCGGCGTATTTCTGGTTGTTACCTATAACGGCCTGGTGCAGCTGCGGCAGAGGGTGCAAAACGCCTGGTCCCAGGTGGAGGTACAGTTAAAAAGGCGCTATGATCTGATTCCCAATTTAGTGAATGCGGTCAAGGGGTACGCCCAGCATGAAAAAGACACCCTGGAAAGGGTGACCCAGGCCCGGAATATGGCCATAAAGGCCGGCAATATGACGGAGCAGGCCGAGGCGGAAAACATGCTGAGCGGGGCTCTAAAGTCCCTGTTTGCCGTGGCCGAAGCCTATCCCGAACTCAAGGCCAACACCAATTTCCTGCAGCTGCAGGGGGAACTCAGCGACACTGAAAGCAAGATCGCCTTTGCCCGCCAGTTCTATAATGATACGGTGCAGAACTTCAACACCAGGATGGAGTTGTTCCCTTCCAATCTGGTAGCCGGTATGCTGGGGTTTGGGAGAGTGGATTATTTTACTCTCCAGGGCGAGCCTGAAGCCCGGCAGGCGGTCCAGGTCCAGTTTTAAAGGAGTTTTTGTTTAATGAAGAAAAACCTATTTTCCCTGAATTCAAAAACCGGCTTTGCGGGTCTGCTTTTGGGGCTGCTGGTCCTGGCGTTTTTTCCGGGCGCCGCCCAGGCGCGCTCATTGACCATGGAGCAGGTGGTGGTGGAGGCGGAAGTCCTGCCGGATGCCTCCATGCGGGTGACGGAAAAACTGACCATCGATTTTTCCGGCCAGTGGAACGGTTTCTATGTAAAAATTCCTCAGGGAAGCACGCCCCTTCAGGAAGTGGCGGTGCGCGAAAACGGCCGCGCCTACACCTTTAATCCCGGCAAGGATTACGGACCGCCCGGAACTTACCTGACCAAAACGGAGAGCGGCAAGCTGGTGATCGACTGGAGTATAGCGGCCCGGGACGAGATACGTACCTTTGAGGTGTCCTACCGGGTCATGAATGCCGTGCAGATCCACAATGACGCGGCTGAGCTTTACCGTAAATTCATCGGGAGCGACAATGCGGAAAAGATCAAGGCGGTTACAGTAAATCTGAAACTGCCGCCGGGAGCCGAAGCTTACCAACAGGGCCAGGATATAAGGATCTGGGGGCACGGCCCCCTGCAGGGGGAAGTGAACTTTACCGGTCCTAAGGTCGTCACCTGGCAGACGGCCAAGCTTCCCCCCTATACTTTCGTGGAGGGCCGGGTGGTCATGCCGGCCGTCTTGTTTCCCCAGGCTTCCGCCGCTGCTCGTACGGGGCGGAACGCTCTCGCCGGCATACTGGCCGAAGAAGAAGCCTGGGCTGCGGACGCCAACCGCCAGCGCTGGGAGGCCCGGGCCGAAATAGCCGGGGCTTTTGCTCTGGTGGCCGGCGCTCTCATCATGCTGGGACTGTTATGGCGCAGATACGGGCGCGCCTATGCCACCCAGTTTGACGGTCCTTACTACCGGGACCTGCCGGCTCCTTACAGCCCGGCGGAGCTGAGCGTGCTCTGGAACTATAAAAAGGTACGCGGCCATGATCTCACCGCCACTCTGTTGGACCTGGCCCGGCGCAGGTTTTTGCGTATTGACGAAGAAATCGTAGAGGTCCGCAAGCTGTTGGGCAGCCGGACCAGCAAAGACTACCGCCTCACCTTTCTGGACCCGCCCCCGCCCGCTGCTTTACGAAAACCGGAAGAAGCCGGGCTGCGGGCTCATGAACATGATTTGCTGGACTACCTGCAGCGTGTCGTTGCCGGCGGGGCCGGTGCTCTATACCTTAGTAATATAGAAGCGTTTGCCAAAAAGTACAGCCAGAACTTCCATGATTTTTGGCGGCAGTGGGTGGCGGATTTAAACGAACAGGGCGAGCAGGCGGAATTCTTTGAGGAAAGCGGCTATATGCCCCTGGCTACTCTGCTGCTGGGACTGGTGCTCTTTACCCTGGGGGCCATAGCCGTTCAAAGCATGACCCTCCTGGGCGCGGCCTTGATGGCTGCCGGAGCTCTCATCGGCGTTGTACCGCGCTCCTTTAAAAAGCGTTCGCCCTCCGGACAGGAAGATTACGTGCGCTGGCAGGCCTTTAAGCGCTTTCTCCTGCACTTTTCCCAGATGCAGCGCCATGAAATCCCGAGCCTGGTTATATGGGAACACTATCTGGTCTATGCCGTGACCCTGGGGGTGGCCCGGGAAGTGATGAAACAGTTGGAACTGGTGTTTCCCAATATGCAGGACGGTGAGCACCGCTTCGGCCACGGCTGGTATGCCTATGGGGCCTACACCGGCTTTGACGCTTTTCACCATTCTTTTAACGAGATAGGAAATACCGTAGAGCGTTCCATCAAAACCGCTGAGAAGGCAGTCAGCAAGTCGTCTTCAGGCTCCGGCGGCGGGGGCGGGTTCTCCTCCGGCGGTGGGGGCGGCGGAGGCGGTTCCAGCTACGGAGGCCGTTGAGACACGGGGACGGAATTGGAAAATGAACCGGTGGAACCGGTGCCGGCTTACATTTTGGATCTCGGCCGGATGGCCGGCACCGTCCTTATTCCAGGTTCATGATGTGATGAAGGGTTAAGATGAACGATTGGAAAGCAGTGCCCAAAGCCGCCGACTGAAACAACTTAATATGGATAGATATAGCCTTTCACTTCCTGGGCAGGGGTGATTTTAGTCACTGTAATTTGAGGCTCATCGGAGTCCATATATTGTCCTTTAAAGATAGTCCCCTCAACAGTTACCCAGGACTCCGGTTTCAATTCAGATACCCGGTCATACTTACAGATCATGCCCAGCGGGGTTAAATCAGCAACGCAGCACGACATGGCCAGCCGCGCGGATACAAATTCGTTATTCTGCATAATTTCAGGATTTTTAAATACAAATCCGGTTATAACAATCTGATAACCAATATATTTTTCCATATTGGTATATATTTCGGCAAGCCAGGGATAGAAATCATCATTCCCAACCGTTATTTTTTTATTTTTGGCATCCAAACCGGGTGGCAGGGAAACGGCGTATTCATCATAAGGGGATGCGGAGCCTGTATCGGAAGCATTGATGTCCAGGGAATCGGAACTACCGTCTTGCGGTAATGTTGTATCCGTAGATTCCGTGCTGTTGGGGACGGGATTCTCCGTTGAGGTACCGGTCGGGGCATTAGAAGCAGCACTCTTGCCGGAGAAGGTTCCCCCGCCCATATACTTGGCAGAAAGATCGGAAGAGCTCAAAGGGGTATGGGGAAGCAGCAGAAATAAAATAGGGATTGCCAGGACCAAGCAATGGGCCGAGCGTATCTTGTGCTGGGGGCGAAACAGGCTGCGAAGCCCCGCATAAGCCCATATTAGCATCACGATGGCCGTAAAATAAAGATAAGGCCCCATTCTGGGTGTGACATAGGAGAGATATTTCCCGCTGTCTACCAGATGAAATATCAATACGGCAAAAACAGAACAGCACAGGGACTCTAAGAAATGCTGAGGATTAAATGCTCTGGCTGGCATAATTATATTCCTCCCCCATAAGTGAGTAGAAAGACAACGGCAAAGCATACGATAAAGGCCGTAAACAATAGTTTGGCGATAAAACGCCTTGAAAAACCGGAGGATAGCATCATCACGTTTTTGATGTCCATCATCGGCCCGAACACTAAGAATCCCATAATCGCACCCATCGGGAATTGATTGGCAAAGCTGCGTGCCACCATGGCGTCTGATGACGAACACAGGGAGAGGGCAAAGGCCATAATCATCATTATTATGATAGAAACGGCCAGGCCTGCGCCGCTTTGAGCGGAGGCGAATATCCCGGTTCCCATGGATTGAAAGAGGGAAGAGATAAACGTCCCGATGACCAGATATTTACCGACATCAAAGAATTCCGCTTGCGAATGGCGTATAAACAGGCCGGCCCTGTCCGTAAAACTGGTCATGGATTCCAGATCCTCGTAACAGCCGCAGCTGCACATGAGCCGGTCAAGCGCGCCTCCGGATAACACAGGGCCTTGCGGGGGCCGCCCAACAAAGATAAGCCCGATTAAAACAGCGGCTATAATTCCCAGGCTCACGCGCCCGATCACGATGTTCATATTGCCGTTGAAAGCGTAATAAGTAGACAAAATAACCACCGGATTGATCACCGGCGTAACCGTCAGAAAAGTAATGGCTACCGGGAGTGGGACCCCTTTTTTTACCAGGCTCCTGAAAATAGGTATAGAAGCACAGTCGCAGACCGGAAGGCAGAACCCGGCCAGGATGGCAACCAGCATCCCCTTTCCGAGTGATTGGGGAAATCTGCGTTCAATCACTTCTTTCGGGATAAAAACCTGAATCACGGATGAAAGCAATACGCCAATCAGCAGAAAAGGAAGAGCCTGGAGGATGATCCCCAAAAACACATTGATGATTGTATTGACCGGGATTTGAAACATCTCCAAAACCGGCTTGCCAATGAGATGCAGGACAAAAATCAGAACGACCGTCAGGAAAAACGCGTTGACAGGGCGTTCTTTTTTCCTGAAAAGCTGTTTATATAAATCCTTATAGGCCTTTATTTCGTAGATATGGATGCCGGGATTAATGCCATTCAATACTTTCCGGATTCGTTTGAAAGAATCGGCCGAACCTACATTGCGCACAACGGCGAAATCGCAGTTGGCAATCTGCTCGGGCAGCGCGGCCCCGGTCCGGCCCAGCAGATTTTCCAGGTTCGCTGCATCCGCAATGTGCAGCACTTGCTTAATGCTGCCCAGGCGGCGCAAGGAGGGATGCAAAAGCAAGTCCTGCAGTTGAGCAAACGGCACGATACCGTTCCACTCGATCCAAATCTCATCAAGCTCGTGGCTTTGTATATAGCCGCCAATTTGCTGGATGATCTGTTCCGGCAGCAGCTCCAGAACTTTTTTGGGGAAGGTGAGGCTATGGCAGTTACCATACCGGCTGTGAAACTCCTCCTCGCCGTTTTCAAACTGGATGAGCAGTATTTTGAAGTCCTGCCAATCGCTCCTGTTCAGCAGGTCGTTTAAAAAAGTGGTTTTCCCGGCGTCCAGAAAGCCGGTAACAACATAAATAGGTAGCGCCATACAATTATTCTCCGCTAAAGATACTGACCAACTCCTGGCGGTTTAGGTTCCGGCCGATAATACACAGCATGTCGCCCCCGGCAGCGCAATTCGCGATCCGCAGGTCTCCGGGGAGATATTGCAGATTCACGTATCCGTCGGTACCGCGCACGATGCCTTTGGCACGCAGGACGGTTCCCGTCGCGGCCTCCATTTTAGATATTCGCGCCCGCAGATCCCCGATGCTGAATATACGCTTGGTTCTTATGGTGACGGTGTCAAAGACATCTTCAGCCGCAGGGTGGTGTTCACAAGCGCCCTGAAGGTCGTGGATGTGATGGCCGCAGCCGCATCCGTGCGGGTGGCCGCATTGCTCCCGGTGCTCATGGCGGCCAGGCTGCGGAAATAGTATGTCATCCGTACTCATTTGCTCCCAGGGCCTGGCAAGGATAGCAGCGTGGGCATTCAAGCCTTTGACCAGCTTGACTGCGTCATTTATCTTGCCGGGAAAATCCTCGGTACGGCTGAAAAGGATAAGATCGGCATTTTGAATTTGATCTTCAAAAAATTCACCGAAGTTGTCAAGATACATTTTACAGCGTTTCACATCGACGACCGTAATCTTAGCCTTAACCCTGGCAAGCGGTTGAACGCGCGGGTCTGCGCACGCCTTCATAATGTCCGACAGCTTACCGACCCCGGACGGTTCGATGATAATTTTATCCGGGTGGAAGCGGTCCAGGAGCTCTTGGAGAGCTTTGACAAAATCGCCGGAAAGGCTGCAGCAAATGCACCCGGCATTAAGCTCCTTTACTTCAATGTGGCCGGATTTAAGCAGGGTGGCGTCGACACTGATTTCACCGAAATCGTTTTCGATGAGAACGATTTTGTCCTTCCTAAAAGCTTCTTGGAGCAGTTTCTGGATCAGCGTGGTTTTTCCGGCTCCCAAGAAGCCCGATACTATATATATTTCAGCAGCCATTGGCATCCTCCCAATTACACGACTTTACGTTTTCGAGCAAGCATATGGCCAGGGCGGAAATCATCAGTGGGCACAATCTTTACAAAACCCGTAAATTTCCAGATTGTGTCCTATCACCTGAAAATCATCGTCCTGGAACTTCGGTAAAAATTTTTCCATCGGGCAATTGTCCATCTGGATGATTTTGTGGCAGTTCATGCAGACCGCGTAATGCTTGTGCTGAAAGCGGTTAAGCTCATATAGCGCCGTTTCACTGTTCATTACGGCGATTTTAACGGCCATGCCCCTTTTCACCAAAAGCTCCAGTATCCTGTACACGGTAGAAAGCCACACCGAAGTACCGTCCCTTTTAATTTCAGAGTATATTTCCATAGCGCTTAAAGGCTTTTGGGCATGCTCAAGCACCGCAAGCACGCATGCGCGCTGTTTGGTTTTTTTCAAACCGGCCGGCCAGTCTGGTTGTATATCTTTCAATGTATATTCACCTCTTTCATGCAATAAGTATAATATCTATTTATTGGCAGTCAACAAAATTCTGGCCGTTGCTTTTTTTATTAAGAAAATCAGCACCAGACCCAGGACGCCTATCAGTACGATGGTGCCTCCGGGTTTTAAGCGTCCATAATAGGCGGCGAACAGTCCGGTCACCGTAAAAAAAACGGCGAAGCAGACCGAATATAGGACGGTTTGCTTATAGCTCTTACCGAACTGCATGGCGCAGGCTACCGGGACCACCATCATGGAGGAGACAATCAGCGCCCCCACTGTGCGGGCGGCAACCGACACGGTAGCGGCGGTTAAGAGGGTAAAGATAAAATTGACGGTCTTTACCGGGATGCCTGCCAGCCGCGCGGCTCTTTCATCCAGAGCGATATAAAACAGCTCCTTATACAAAAGGATGAAAGCCAGCAGAACGGCGCAGCTGATACAGGCCACCAGGATCAATTCAAAATCGCTGATGGCTACGATGCTGCCAAACAGAAAGCTGTTGAAGTTGGCCGCGTTTTTCACAAAGCCGGACAATACGCCCGCCAGGCCGACGCCTGCCGACATGATGATGGCAATAGACATTTCAGAGTATTGGGGTATCTTTTTGCGTATGGCCTCAATGCCCAGCGCAGCGGCAATGCAAACGGCAATCGCGCCCAATACGGGGTTGACGCCCATGATCAGACCGGCCGCCACCCCGGCCAGGGAGGTATGGGACAGCGCGTCGCCGATCATGGAAAGGCGTTTTAAAACCACGATGATTCCGATGCAGGGGATTATGACGGCCAGCAGGATGCCGACTATAAAAGCCCGGCGCATAAAATCATATTCCAGGATTGCTGCCATAGCCGTCATCTCCTTCCTGCTGAATCTGAATGCCCCGAGCCGGGTGTTTATGCTTGTGCAAAAGCTCCTCATGGACCTGCGCTTTGCCGAGTTCAACCAGGGAGCCTTCTTCCAGGCAGAGAATCCTCGATACATAGTTTACCGCCCGGCCGATATCGTGGGTGGCCATCATAATGGTAAGCCCGGTTTCCCGATTCAAACGCGCCAGCAGCTCGTAGAGGGACTGCGCCGTTTGGGCATCCACGCCGGTGGTCGGTTCATCAAGCAGCATAATTTCCGGATCGTTTACCAATACCCGGGCCAACATGACCCGCTGCTGCTGTCCGCCTGAAAGCTCGCCGATCAGCCGCCTGGCATATGATGCCATGTCCACCAGCTCAAGGGCGCGTTGGGTTTTCGCGCGGTGTTCTTTTTTAGGAAACCGGAGCAGCCCAATCTGCGAAAAAAGATTGGCTTTTACGATTTCCTCCGCAGTAGCGGGGAAATTGGCCGCGGACTGCAATCCGGTTTGCGCCAGATAGCCGATTCGCGGCCAGTCTTTGAATTGGCGGATATCCTGACCGAACAGCCGGATGCTTCCCGCCGCCGGAGCCAGTTCTCCTATTATAAGGCGCAATAAGGTGCTTTTGCCGGCCCCATTAGAGCCGATGATGGCGGCAAAATCCCCCCTGTAAACGGAGAAGCCGATTTTGGCGAAAATCGGCTCGCTTCCGTAAGTGAAGCTTAAATTGTCTACTTCCATTACGTCAGGCATTATAGCCTCCTTACTGCAATGCCGCTTTTAATGATCCCAGGTTTTGACGCATGACGGAAAAATAATCGTCTCCGGCTGCCTGCTGTTCATCGCTCAATCCTTCGAGGGGATTCAGCACGGCTGTTTCGGCTCCCGTGGCCTTCGCAATGGTCTCGGCCACCTTGGGGCTTACCAGTTCTTCAAAAAAGATCACCTTTACGTCATGCGCTTTGGCAAAGTCGATGATCTCAGCCATTCTTGCCGGATCGGGTTCGGAATCGGGAGATAAACCCTCAATGCCGATTTGATTAAGGCCATAGGCCGCACACAGGTATCCGAAGGCTTCATGGGATACGATAATGTCCTTTTTGGGAAGAGGAGAAAGAGCATCCTTAAACTCTTTGTCAAGCGCGTCGAGGTCGGCGGCGTATTTCGCATAGTTCGCTTCATAATAATCCTTGTTATTCGGGTCGGCCTGCACCAGGGCATTTTTTATGTTTTCCATTTCCTTTTTGGCATTTAGCGGGCTGAGCCAAACATGGGGGTCGAATCCCTCGTCCTCATGTTCTTCCTTCCGGGCGGCGTCCTTCGCTTCATCTTCATGCTCATGGTGACCTTCCACAAGCTTGATATCCCTGGACGCCTCTACGGCGATCAGGTTTTTGTTTTGGAGCGACTTCAGAACGTCCTCGGCCCAATGCTCCATGCCGGCTCCGTTGTAAATAAAAACTCTGGCTTTTTCAAGCCCGGTGATGTCGGTGGCGGTGGGTTCCCAATCGTGCGGTTCGGTTCCGGCCGGAACCATGTTTACGACATTGACCTGATCCCCGCCGATCTTGGAAGCAAAATCATACATCGGATAAAAGCTGGCATATACGGACAGTTTTTCTTTTTGGGAATGGTTAGCGTCCGTATTTGTGGCAGGAGGGTTTTGAGTCGAACTGCACCCTGCCAGCAGAAATAGGGCCAGACTTCCGCTTATAAGCATATTCCAAAATTTTCTCACGTTTATTGACCTCCTTGAGTTATCGGGTGGTTTTTAGAATCTTTCCTGTCTATGCCGGCCAAAGCACTCGCTGCAATAAACCGGTCTATTTCCGCGCGGCTCAAAGGGCACCGTGCATTCCCGGCCGCAATCAGCACATACCGCAGTATACATTTTCCGTGGCAACCCCCCTTCGCTTTTTGGCGTTTTGCGTTTTATGCGGCACGCCTTGCATCGCAGCGGTTCATTTTGAAAACCCTTTTCAGCATAGAACTCCTGCTCCCCGGCAGAGAATAAGAATTCCTGTCCACAATCCTTGCAAATGAGAATTTTGTCTGTGTACATACGGCTTATCAACTCGTTTCTTTTAATAAATATGCGGAAACATAAATGCAAATGATTTTCATTCGCATTTATTATAATTTGGAAACTTGCAAAAGTCAAAACTAATTGGGTAATACCTGGTCGTATTAATAGATAACATATACACTGTTCCCCAATAAATATGGCCGGACGAAGACCAAATCTAATATATATGCAAATTATTCGCGTTTATTGAAGCGAAGCAGCGGAGGCCAAGGGTTCCGTTTTCGGCCGCGGAAACGCTAGGCAAGTTGGGCAGAACGGGTAGCGGAGATTCGGAATGAAGCAGGAGATTTTAGCGACGGGAAGATCTGAAAAGGACTTACAGGCCATTATGAAGCGGGGGTACAATATTAAGTTGCTGCAAGACGTTGTTGGGCGGCTGGCTACCCTGATACCGAAAACCGTTTGCCGTCTCTCTGGCATATGTCTTTAACTACGGTTTTGCCGGATTGAGCGTTGGCGAACAGGGCGCCCAGGGAGGTGGCCCAGGCGCCTACCAGATAAAAATTGTCCAGCCCCGGCAGCCGGCTGTCCAGAGCCTGATTCACAAAGCCGGTGAACAGGTTCATCTTTTTATTGGGCATATTAACGAACCCGTGGGTTCCTCCCATAAACCGTTCCCAGGTCACCAGGGTGGGGACGTCGATGACTTCAACCTGCTCTTTAATTCCGGCAAAGCGCTTTTCCAGCAGGTCGATGACCAGCCCGGCGGTCCTGGCTTTCTCCTCGTCATAGGCTGCTTTATTATTGTACAGCTCCCGCCAGTAAGAATAGGTGGAGAAGAGTTCCACCTTAATGACGCCCTTGCCTTCGGGGGCCAGGGTTTTATCAAACCCGTACAGTTGCATTTCCAGGCTCTTGTGGGAGTGGCCGGCAATCTGTACCGGCCGGTCGAGCAGCATGATCAGGGCGGAGGGCTCCCGGGACAGATCCCGGGACACCCCGAGAAACACATGGGCGGCCCAGTTGGTTTCGTCCAGGGGTTCGCCGCAGTATTCCCGGATGCGCTTGTCCATATACATCCCGTCCAGCATGTTCAGGATGGTCTTGCGGCCGTCGGCGTTGGATATCACTATATCGGCATAGTCTTCAGTCCCGTCTTCCAGCCTGACGCCCACGGCTTTACGGTTCCTGGTTATAATCTTTTCGACTCTCTGCCGGTAGTGGACTTCTCCTCCCAGGGCCAGGTATCTCGTTTCGATGGAACGGGCCAATTGCGCGGCGCCTCCCACCGGCCAGGCGACATCGCGGTTGAACCCATTGGCTTTACGGGCCAGGTGCAGGAAAAAAGGCGCGTCCGGCAGGGAGTAGACCAGCAAAGGAAAGGCCTGCCTCAAGAAAGGGTCGGAAAAGCGGGCGGCATACTGCTGCATGTTATACCGAAAAGACCTGTAAGCGGGCAGAATGGACCAGAGGCTCTTGAGCTTTTCCCCTCCGGAGCCAAACATCAGGGCCCCCCAGATATCCTTCCGGGCAAACACCCGGATGGCGTTTACGTACTCTTTGATCAAAGGCGCGTCCGACGGGGACAGATCAAGCAAGTGCGCTTCGAGCCGGTCGGGGTCGTAGTAATCGTGAAACAGCCTTCCGTCAGGTGAGGCCACGCTGACGCATTCCGTGGTATAGGCCAGTTCCCGGGGCATGGCGCCGAGTTCCTGCCAGAGCTGATTTATCCGGGTGGCGGGGGAACAGCCGAATAGGTGGTGGATGCACACGTCAAAGGTATAGCCGTGGCGTTTCCAGGCCGTACACTGGCCCCCGGGAATGTTGTGCATTTCAAAAATCCGGGTTTTGTAGCCGTTGAGCTGGCCGTAGATGCCGGCGGCCAGACCGCCCATGCCCGCGCCGATAATGATCATAGACTTTGCCAGGGCTCTCTCCTCCTGTCCATGTTGATTCTTCAGTTAGGGGTGCACGGATAAACACCATAAGCGCCACCGGCAGCCCGTTTAGAATCACTGCGTTTCTATTCGCTTATAATTTCTGCCCGGTTCATTATTCTATTCCCTGAATTATCTATACCCGCGCATTTTTTAGCCCGACTGTCGGTAATGCTTTGCACCATAGGCTACCGGCCCAAGTACCTGCATGATATCACATTACATTTATTACCCTGCTTATACTGTTAACCCGGCAAAAACAAAGTGACTCTTCCCTTCTTAAAAACATTATAACCGGCCATCATTGATATACCAAAATGTGGACCAATCGAAATCATGCATGGGGACGAAGCCGCGATAGAAGAAGCGATCATAGCGACAATCAGCCTGAAAACAAGCTTTTTCATAGATAGAGTTATTGGTTATAAAATGTTACTGAGCAATGAGTGCTATTATAGAAGCTAAACAATTGACGTCAGACAAGATTTTCTATATCATTATTTTATTTACTCAGCCCCTTTTTCACAGGAGGCCCGCTCGTAGCCTTTTGCCTTTGGCAACCCTGGTGTTGCTGGTATTGGGACCATGAGGTCCTGGAAAATGAGAGTGAAGGCAAGGTGCTCAACTATCATTTCAAGGAGAATTACAAAGGCGATAAGCTCTCTTTTGATTACAAATTGAGAAGAGGAGTATCCGATACCGAAACGCCATTTTCCTCATAAAGGCCTCGGGAATTGATATGTTTTTACATGAGCTGAGGTGTCAATAGGAGGGAAGTAAAAATGAAGGTATTGGTCATTCAACATGTACCCGCCGAGGGATTGGGAGCTTTACATGAATTCTTGACCGAGCGCGGTTGGGAGATAGAGGTTAAATGTGAAGGTGTCGATATTCCAGGTAATCTTGACGATTATAACGCACTCATTATTCTGGGTGGACCGATGGGAGCCTACGAAGAGGAAATATATCCTTATCTTCGCACCGTTCAGGATCTGGTGCGCGAAGCGGCCCAAAAACATCTTCCCGTGCTGGGGCTTTGCCTGGGAGCCCAGCTGATAGCGCAGGCTTTGGGGGCCCGGGTGGGGCCCAATACCGTGCAGGAAATCGGCTGGTATCAGGTCGAGCTTACCCAAGCGGGCCAATTGCTGTTTCCGGGATTACCTTCCACCTGGCCGGTTTTCCAATGGCATGGAGATACTTTTACCCTGCCCCCGGGAGCGGTCCTGTTAGCTAAAGGGGAAACCTGCCTCAACCAGGCTTTTGTTTATGATGAGATGATCTGGGCCTTTCAATTTCATTTTGAACTCACGCCCGAGATGATAAAGGACTGGTGCAAGCTGTATGAAGATGAATTGCTGGAGTTCGGCGGCCCGGGCCTGGCTGCTTCCATCCCCCGGGAAACCGCAAGCGGGTGGGAAGAATATGGCAAATATCAAAAATATTTAATGGATAGGCTGGAAGCAGCCTTAAGGGAGCAAAGTAAAAACTTTAAAATGTGATGATTTATTTATATCTGCCGCCAATAGCCTGCTTTTGCATCGCTGCATAAGCTTTAGTTCAAGTCAACTGCGATAGGTCTGTTACTTCATTCCTTGCAAACCATAACTTTACTCCAATAACTTTATATGATAATCTTGTACTAATCAAAGTAGTACAAAGGAGGGGCTCCTTTGTGGTTTGATATAGAACCGGGTTCGAGTATCCCCATCTATTTGCAGCTGGTCAACAAAATCAGGGAAGCGGTAGCGCGAGGCATATTGGAACCGGGTGACAGGATGCCCACTGTCCGTGCCCTGGCTTCCCAATTAACCACAAATCCCAATACCGTAGCCAAAGCCTATCAGCGTTTGGAGCAGGAGGGAGTCATAATCACCCTGGGCTCCAAAGGCTCCTTCATTTCCGGCAATTGGCCGGGCCATAGCGATGAGCAAGGACGCCGGGTTATTGCGGATTTGCTCGATAAGTTGCTGGTTGAAGCTTTTCACCGTGGGGTTAATGAAGAGGAGTTTCGAGAGCTGGTAGAAGAGAGGCTGCAAAATTGGGAAAAAGAAAGGGGGAGCGGCTAAGTGCAAAATTTGAGCATTAAAACATGTGAAATCAGCAAATCCTTTGAAGGATTGACTGCTTTAGATAATATTTCGCTCCAGGTGCCGGCCGGGTCGGTCTTCGGCCTGATTGGCCCCAATGGGGCGGGAAAGACAACATTAATGAAAATTCTTATGGATATCATCCGCCCGGACCGCGGTTGGGTGGAGTTATTAGGCCAGAGCAACCGACAGAGGAGCCGAATTAAGGAAAAAGTCGGCTATGTTCCGGACGTACCCGGCATGTATGCCAACTTTAAATGTGAAGAAATGTTTCGTTTAGGCAGCAAGCTGAATCATCATTGGGACTGGGAACGCTGTCAAGAATTGAGCAAAATTTTTGAAGTACCTAAAAATAGCCGGATTCACACCCTCTCCAGAGGCATGAAGGTGAGGATTTCTCTGTTGATGGCACTATCCATCCGTCCCCAGCTTCTGCTTTTGGATGAACCTACGGCGGGATTGGATCCTATTTTTCGCCGGGAATTTTTGCAGATAGTAATGGATGAGGCGGCCGGCAGCGGTACCACGGTTTTTTATTCTACTCACAACCTATCTGATCTGGAAAGGACCGCTGATACAATCGCTTGTTTGAATCAGGGGCGGCTACTTTTCCAGCGCTCGCTGGATGAAATCAAAGAGTCCATTCACCGGGTGCAGTTCGTGGCTGAAGAGGATCAGAGGACGGTTCTGAATTTGCCTGGGATACTCGACTACCAGAAAAGCGGGCGCATTCATATCATCACCGTAGAGGGGCGTTGGGCGGAAGTAGAAGCGGCTCTGGACAGATGCCGTCCGATCTATCGGGAAAGGCTTAATCTCAGCCTGGAGGACGCTTTTATCAGTTTGATAAAAAAGGATACCGGGGATACGTTAACGCTCGATGCGCATGGGGAAGGAATTGAGGAGGCGGCACAATGAACAGCGCATATTATTATCGAGGTTTACTCTGGAAAGAACTGCGTTATAATGCGAGGCTGTTCGGATTGGCCTTTATACTGATAAGCTGGCAAAATCTTTTCTTTCCGGTTATTAGAGGGCTGTTAAGGGAAGGAGTAACCTTTGCAGAATGGTATACAACGCTTCTTTACATGATGAACCCCCATGCTTTTAGTTCCAGCTTTATGGTGCAAATCGGAATTATCATATCTATCGCCATGGGAGTTTTGATCCTGAACCATGAGCGCAGCGGCAGCCTGGAATATTTACTGAGTACGCCGGTACATCGCAAAGAGATTATTGTCTCCAAATTCATCTCGGGAAGTCTGGCTTTGGCCGGCATTATGTTCATAAACGCCCTGGTTGTGGTCCTGGTTTTGGCGGCCGGCCCGGTCGTGTTGGTAAGTAAAACGATGGTTATCGGCTGGTTCTTTTCGATGACCGTTGCCTGGATATGTCTTTTTACCCTGGGCCTGGCGGCTTCCACCCTGTGCCGTAATTTTGCGGCGGCTGGTTTGACAGCTTTGTTTATTTTCGCCCTGCCCGGAATGATTACCCAATTTGCCTGCCAGGCTGCCACCCATTTTTTTGATGCCTCCGGGAAATTGGCACTGACAATTCACAACAGTATGGGCCGCATGGATGTATGGTCGATGGTAACGATGAAGGCCCCCCAAAAGGTTGACAGTGTAGATGCTACAAGTCCGTTTTCTATTGGGACTATGTCCTCGGGTATAGGGACAGAAACGCCAAACTATTTTGTTATCAATAACGACATAGTGTTTTACCTGGTGGGGCTGACGGTATTGACCGTTATTTTTCTGGTTGCAGCGGTCTGGTTCTTTGAGCGCAACCCCCTGGAAAGAAAGGGAGACTGGTTGATGTTTGGCCATTTTAAGCATGTGGCCATTATCATCATAGCATTTCTCATGGCCTGGTCGCTGGGGCTGGAATATGCCGGGTCGCTGCTTTCCTTTGCAGCTTATTTTGTTCTGTTTTTCGTACTTATTTATCTAATGTTCATCATCCTCAGCCGCTTATTCGGTTTTTTCCGCCTGCGAGAGTGGATGGGCAAATAAACGGCTTTGAAGCAAAAAATTTTATCCCCATTGGGTTATGCGGTTGGTAAATGTGACCCAACTGGTGGAACGGTTAGCCCGCTAATTACATACCTGTCAGGGTGCCAGTTGAAATAAGCCGGTGCTCAGATATTTTTCCCCCCGGTCCGGGAAAACCACCACCACAAAGCCGTCCTCCAGCTCTTTGATGCATTCCAGTGCGGCAATCATGGCCGCTCCGCTGCTCATCCCCACAAAGATGCCTTCCTGCGCTACAATGGTTCGGGCCATGGCAAAAGCAGCCTCAGATTCAATCATAACCCGGCGGTCGATCTGGGTCGGATCGTAGATTTCCGGGACTATGGCCTCCTGCATGTTTTTGAGGCCTTGGATGTAATGGCCCAGAACCGGATGGGCCTCAACTATCTTTATATCGGGGTTTTTAGCTTTTAATCCCATTCCCACGCCCATGATGGTTCCCGAGGTGCCAAGGGCCGAAACGAAATGGGTAACCCTGCCCCCGGTGTCCTCCCAGATTTCATTGGCGGTCGTTTCATAATGGGCCAGCTTATTGTATTCATTGGAAAACTGGTTGGGCATAAAGTATTTATCGGGATAGCTGCGGCAGAGTTCATGGGCTTTCCTGATGGCTCCATCCGTACCTTCGAAAGCACTCGTAAGAGTAGTCTTAGCTCCGAAAGCCTCGATCATTTTGCGGCGTTCAACGGAAACCGCTTCACTCATGACTATTTCAACCGTATACCCTTTTACGGCACCTATCATCGCCAGACCGATCCCGGTATTGCCGGAAGTGGGTTCGATGATAGTTTTTCCCTTGGTCAGAGCACCGCATTCTTCCGCCTGTTCAATCATTTTTATGGCAATGCGGTCTTTGATGCTCCCGGTTGGGTTAAAGCCTTCCAGCTTTGCATAAAGCGGGATATGCGGCTTGGGGTTTAAATTATTTATCCTGACAAGTGGAGTGCGGCCAATGGTATAGATAATATTGTCGTACATATGCTTCTTCCTCCCGATTTACTATAAGCCTATAGGGTTACTGTCAGTACTATATTATAAGTTATCATTCACAATAACAATGGGAAAAAGATTATTCGGAATGGCAAATTTGATAAGCAATCATCGTTGTCGCTAAGCTTGGAATTATTTGTATAATTGGGTTATATTTAAATTAAGGTATCCCTTATTTCTGCCAAAAAGATATTTTATACTAATTAATTATCTGTACTTAATTGGGGGCTGTTAAATGATAGCACCTCAATAAAGTCGGTGTTTTCCCATTTCGGTTTGATGGACAAACATTGTAGTCCGGGGGTGATGGAGTCCTGTTTTCATTACTGTTTGTGTTTCCGCTTTTGCGGTCAGATGGAGGTTACTATGAGTAAAGTGATGATGATCTCAAACAGATTACCGGTAACTGTCAAAAGAGAAGATGAGCGCTTCGAATACAGTTGGAGCATCGGTGGACTGGCAACCGGCTTGCGAAGTTATCATGATCGTTCGGACGGCCTGTGGATAGGATGGTCTGGAATAATTAATGAAGAAATCAGTCAAGCAGAAAATGAATTGATTCGGCAAGACCTTTATGATAATTACAGATGTCTTGCCGTTTCTTTATCGAGAGCAGAGATCGATAATTATTACAATGGATTTTGTAATAAGACGATTTGGCCTCTGTTCCATTACTTCCCCACCAAAACAGAATACAACGTGAATGACTGGAATGCCTACCAGGCAGTAAACCAAAAATTTTTTGACGCGGTTGATCCGCTTATAAGCGCCGGTGATACTATCTGGATACATGATTACCAGCTTATGCTGCTTCCTAAAATGATAAAAGAAAAGCATCCTGATACGAGAATCGCTTTTTTTCTTCATATACCGTTCCCTTCATATGAAATATACCGGTTGCTGGTTTGGCGTGAGGAAATTCTACAGGGCCTTTTAGGGGCGGATTTGATAGGCTTTCATACGTATAATTATGTTCGGCATTTTCTGAGCAGCGTGAGAAGATTGTTGGGCTTGGAGCATAATTTTTACCGATTGCGATACGAAAACCGCCTTGTCCAGGTAGATGCCTTCCCGATGGGCATTGACTATGAGCGTTTCGCGAACGGAAGTGGCAATCAAGACTTTTTTTCCGAGGTTAAGGAAATATATGATAGCAATGAGGATGTTAAAAATATTCTCGCAATCGACCGGCTTGATTATACCAAAGGGATTCCCGAACGTATCAAGGCCTTTGATCTCTTTCTGGAACGGTATCCCGAATACATTCAAAAGGTGCGGCTGACTCTCATTGTTGCCCCCTCCCGGGTGGAAGTTGAAGAATATGATAAGTTAAAAAAAGAGGTATTTGAATTAGTCAGTGGGGTTAACGGCAGGTATGGAACTATCAACTGGATGCCCATCTGGATTCATTACCAGACCTTTCCCCAAGAAAAATTGATAGCCCTGTACAAGAACTCTGATGTACTTCTGGTTACCCCTCTCCGCGATGGGATGAATCTGGTGGCCAAGGAATATATAGCTACCCGTACCGATCTGCAGGGAATGCTAGTCATCAGCGAAACGGCCGGGGCGGCCAGTGAATTGGGCGAGGCAGTGATCGTAAACCCCAATGATATTCAAGCCATTGCGGAGGGAATCAAATATGCCCTTGAAATGCCGGTTGGGGATAAGATAGCTGTCAACCGGGTGATTCACGAAAGGCTGAAGACCTATACGGTTGACTACTGGGCTGACGATATATTGCAGGCCTTGGACAACGCGGTGATGAGCTCTTTCAATACTACCTCCCAGAATATCGAAAACCAGTACCGCCTTTTGGAACAGTCTTATCTAAAAGCGGGCCGGCGACTGCTGTTATTGGATTATGACGGCACCTTGGTCGGCTTTAAGCCCATACCGGAGCAGGCCAAACCAGACCCGGAGTTAAAAAGCTTATTATCGAAGCTGTCCGACGACCCCTTGAATACGATAGTTATCATTTCCGGGCGAGATAGAAATATTTTGGATGAATGGCTGGGAGACCTCAATTTACACTTTGTAGCCGCTCACGGGCTCTGGGTTCGCGGTCCTGATCGGAAGTGGGCTATGACCGTTTCGCTGGATAATTATTGGAAGAAATCGGTCAGAAATATACTGGAAATGTATAACAGCCGCATGCCCGGATCTTTGATTGAAGAGAAGGAGTATTCACTGGCGTTTCACTATCGTCAGTGTGAACCCGATATGGTGGCGTTGAGAATTAGTGAAATTAAAGATGCCCTGATGTTCTTAACCCAGGCTACCACTTTAGGAATTCAGGAGGGAAATAAAGTCATTGAAATTAAAGATAACCGGGTGAATAAAGGTTATGTAGCATCACTGTTCATCCAGAATGATCATTATGATTTTATATTCGGAGTCGGTGACGATTTAACCGATGAGGACCTGTTTTTGGTGCTGCCGGTTGATGCCTTTTCCATAAAAGTGGGTGTTGAAGAAACCAATGCCAATTATTATATAAAGTCCTGGCAGTCTATACGCTCTATATTGCAGAGATTTACGGCATTGAGCGGTACAGCCCTATTTTCAAACATGAGGAGGCATATATGAAATACCAAGCAGTCATTTTTGATTTGGATGGAGTCATTTGCAATACGGATCATTACCATTATCTGGCCTGGAAACGTATCGCAGATGAAATAGGAGTATATTTCGATGAGAATATAAACAACCGTTTACGAGGCGTTGGCCGCATGCAGAGCCTGGATATCATTCTCGAAGCACATGATGTCCCCCTCAGCGAAAAGGAGAAATTGTATTGGAGCGAAACAAAGAATTCTATATATAAAGAATATCTGAACAATCTATCCCCTCGTGATGTAAGCGGCGAAGTTTTGGCTACTCTGGCCCGGCTCAAGGGTAAAGGCATTAAGATAGCGATAGGTTCTTCGAGTAAGAATGCCAGATACATACTGGCCCGGCTCGGCCTGGAAAATGTTTTTGATACTGTTTCGGACGGAAACAATATCAGCCGTTCCAAACCGGATCCGGAGGTATTTCTCAAAGCCAGCGAGTATCTGGGCATTGAACCCCGGGCCTGTTTGGTGGTCGAGGACGCCCGGTCCGGCATTGAAGCCGCCATAGCCGCCCATATGGACTGTGCCGCTATAGGTGCGGGAACGGCTTGCAACATGGCGAAATATAATCTGAACAGCATTTCTGAACTGCTCTTGATCAAAAATCTGATATGATGAATGATTGTATATATTGAGCTGCCGTTTAGTTGAATATAATCAATATATATGAATGAGGGCGGGAGAGTGCTATGCAGAATACACCATATGTTTTAGAATTGGCGGATATTTCTCTGGACAGATATCACCTGAATCTGAACGAGGTCATATTTCACAATGCCAACGGATATATCGGTATTCGTTACGATTTTGAAGAAGGATATCCAGAAGGGTATAATTTTACCCCCAGTCAGTATATAAACGGGTTATATGATTACGCAGATTTACCGCAGGCTGAAAAACTATTTGGCCTGGTTAATGAAAAACAGACCATTCTTAATACGGCCAATACCCAAATCATCAGGATCATGTTTGATGATGAAGAATTCAGCATGTTTAAAGGGACGGTTCTTAGCAGCAATCTACGGCTGGATATGGAGCGGGGGATAACCGTTAGAAAAGTAAAATGGCGTTCACCCCAGGGCAAAGAAATGCTGTTAACCGTGACCCGGATGGCTTCTTTTTATCAGTTGCCCCTTTTCACCATTGAATACGAAGTGGAGCCGCTGAATTTCTCCGCTCGAACCGTGATCGATTCAGTTCATGATGGCACGGTTTGTAATTATGCCAATCCGGCTGACCCGCGACTGGCCTGTGAATGCGTTCAATATTTAACCCCTTTGGGCTGTGAAATCAAGGAGGCGACTTCCTATATAACTTCGAAAACCTCGAAATCGAATTTGGAGATCTGCAGCGGCGTCAAGAATGTCCTGTTTCAAGAGTACCAGCAGGAGTTTGTGATTGACAACAATGATGCCCATTGCCGGTTTCACACCTATGCCCGGCAAGGGGAGAAAATCAGACTTATAAAATATGCGGTCTTCTGTGATTCCATTCGCCATGGCAATTGCCGGCTGCAAGCCGAGGCCGAGATGGAGCGGGCCCTATCTACTCCGCTGGAAACGCTTTATCGCAAGCAAACCGCTTATCTTGAGGATTACTGGAATAGTTGTAGGGTTGATATTGAGGGCGATCCGGAAAGCAATGCGGCGCTCCGCTACAGCATGTATCAATTGCTCCAATCGGTAGGCAAAGATCGCTTCAGCAATATATCACCCAAGGGATTAAGCGGAGACGGATATGAAGGGCATTTCTTCTGGGATTCGGAAATGTACATTCAGCCCTTTTTTACTATTACCCGGCCGCATATTTCCAGGACGCTCATTGAGTACCGCTATGCCACACTGGATATGGCCAGGGAGAACGCCCGGATATTAGGACATCATTCCGGAGCTCTTTATCCCTGGCGAACGATTATGGGCCGCGAATGTTCAGGTTATTTCCCGGCCGGCTCGGCCCAATATCATATAAACGGTGACATTGCTTATGCGATTATCGCTTATTATTTGGCTTCCAAAGACCTGGCTTTTATAAAGGAAATGGGCGCCGAGATTATTTTTGAAACGGCCCGTTTATGGATAGATGCAGGCAATTTTCACGACGGTAAATTCCATATCAATGAGGTTACCGGGCCGGATGAATACACCTGCCTGGTGAACAATAACTACTATACCAATCTTCTGGCTCAATACCATTTGAACTGGGCGGCCAAATTTTATTATTTATTAAAAGATTCTCAAATGCTGTTGGAACTAGAAGAGAAGATAGGTATTTCTGAGCGGGAAATTGAGTTATTCCAGAAAGCCTCGACCGGCATGTATTTACCCTATGATGAAAAACTGGGCATTAATCCTCAGGATGATTCCTTTCTGCAGAAAAAACGCTGGGATATTGACAGCATTCCTCCCCATAAATTTCCACTGCTGCTGAATTATCATCCTATGCATTTGTACCGTCATCAAATATGCAAACAGGCCGATACGGTTATGGCTCACTTCCTTTTGGAAGATGCCCAGTCCCGGGAGACCATGTTGAATTCTTTTAAATACTATGAAAAAATCAGCACTCATGATTCTTCGCTTTCTATGTGTATATTCGGTATTATGGCAGCCCGGTTGGGAATGGAAGAAAAGGCATTTGCATATTTCAAAAATATTATCCGCGTGGATCTGGATGACACGCTTAACAATACTGTGGACGGGATTCATACTGCCAACATGGCCGGCAGCTATATGGCTGTGATCTACGGTTTTGGCGGCTTCCGTTTGAAAGAGAGCGGGATATTCCTGGCGCCCCTATTACCCGGGGATTGGTCTGCCTATAGCTTCAAGATTTCTTTTGAGGGAAGCAGGATTATGGTTCATGTCAAAGAAAGCGAATGCAAATTTGTTCTGGAACAGGGCGGCGCTAAGGATATCCATGTATATGGGGATAAATACCTGTTAGAAGATGTGCTCATTGTTAAACGCCCTAAATAGGCGATGCATCTTTTAGTTTTAGCCAAAATTATTGAAGTGGACCACGAAGAGATAACCCCGGAAACAGAATTGACCCATGAATATGGAATCAAGGCCATCGATGTTGCAAAACTGGTCATAGAATGTGAGAAGAAATTCAAAATCATTATTCATGATGAAGATGTCCATACTTTTAGATCTGTAAATGATATTGTGGAATATATCAAGAGGGTTCAGTCTGATTGGTAAAGGGGGCGATAAGCATTCTAAAGATAAAAAGAGTATATCAAGAAGCGGGCGGTGATGACGGTTATCGGATTCTGGTCGATAGATTATGGCCTCGCGGGCTTGCTAAAGAAAAAGCCAGCATAGATTATTGGGCTAAAGAAATAAGCCCGTCGCATGCTATCAGAAAATCTTTTAAGCATGAAGCCGGCCGGTTCGAAGATTTTAAGAACGCCTATACTGATGAATTGGATACCAATCAACAGGCTGAGGAATTTTTGAACCTGCTAGGGGGAAAGCTCCGGGTCGGAAATGTCACCCTTTTGTTTGCCGCCAAAAATGAAACGATCAATCATGCGGTAGTATTAAAAGAGTGGATAGAAGAAAATTTAGTTTAGGCTTTGATGATGCCGATAGATGAGTATTTAAGGAAATAAAATTTAACAGTGATTGACAAATCGCGGTCAAGTGGGTATATTTATCTTTATATAATTTAAAAAATTTAAAGGCCTTGACGGAGAGAGTACGTTTCAGCCGAACGTTTTAGCGAGCCGGGGACGGTGCAAGCCCGGTACCAGTAGTCTGAACCCGAAAATCACTCCTGAGCTGCGGACCGAACGATTCATCCAGTAGGCTCCGACGGTTTTCCCCCGTCACCGGGAACGCATATGATGGTATGTCGTATTAATGGGTGGTATAGCGAATGCTTTAAGGCTTTCGTCCCTTTGGGACGAAAGCCTTTTTTAATTTACCGGGACTGGAGGAAAAAGTCATGGCAAGCAATAATATGGTAGAAATTCGCTGGCACGGCCGGGGCGGACAGGGAGCCAAAATGGCCTGCCTGCTGCTGGCGGATGTGGCCGGTTTACAAGGAAAATTCGTGCAGGGATTCCCGGAGTATGGACCGGAACGGATGGGAGCCCCGATCACGGCTTATAACCGCATCAGTGAAAAACGGTGTACCATCCATTCCAACATTTACTATCCGGACTATGTGGTGGTAGTGGATGAAACTCTGCTGGACAGCGTAGACGTTGCCGGAGGGCTGAAAGAGAGCGGTGCGATAATTATCAACACTCCCACTTCTCCCCGGGAGATGCGCCCCCGTCTGCGGGGATGGTCCGGAAAAGTCTGTACCATAGATGCCCGCCGTATTTCGGAAGAGATTCTGGGCGCAAACTTTCCGAATACTCCTATGCTGGCCGCTGCGGTTAAGGTGAGCGGCGTTTTGGAAACCGGACCTTTTTTAGTGGATATGGAAGAATCCTTTAAACATAAGTTTGCAGCCAAGCCCCAGCTTATCGAGGGGAACATGGCAGCCTTGAAAAAATCCCTGGAGGAGGTGCAGGTAGGATGATTCGTGCGAAGGATATCAACGAACACACCCCCTGGCAGGATCTGACCCCCGGCGGGGAGATCTACGAACCGGGAACCGCACGCTTATTCAATACCGGTACCTGGCGGACCGACACGCCCGTTTTTCACGAGGAAGCATGTAAACACTGCATGCTCTGTGTTCCGTTCTGCCCGGACAGCGCTATTCCGGTGAAGGACGGGAAACGTCTGGACTTCGATTATATGCACTGCAAAGGCTGCGGGGTATGCAAGGAAGTGTGCCCCTTCCCGGCGATTACCATGGTGAGTGGAGGTGCGGCCAAATGAACCACCGTCTTTCCGGTAACGAGGCTGTAGCTTATGCCATGAAGCAGATTAACCCTGATGTAATGGGAGCGTTTCCGATCACTCCATCAACTGAAATTCCTGAATACTTTGCCGGTTATGTGGCCAACGGCGAGGTCAATACGGAATACGTAGCCGTGGAGTCCGAGCACAGTTCAATGTCCGTGTGCATTGCGGCGCAAGCGGCCGGAGCCCGATCGGTCTGCGCCACTTCATCCTGCGGATTGGCACTGATGTACGAACTTTTGTACGTGGCGGCTTCATGCCGTCTGCCTATTACCCTGGCCTGCGTCAACCGGGCCCTTTCCGGGCCGATTAACATAAACCACGACTACTCCGACTCCATGGGAGCCCGTGATAGCGGCTGGATCCAAATCTATGCCGAAAACAATCAGGAGGCCTACGATAATTTTCTCATGGCCATGCCGATCGGCGAGACCCCGAGGGTGCGTTTGCCGGTGATGGCCTGTATGGATGGCTTCATTACCAGTCATGCGGTAGAAAATATCGAGCTTTTGGATACGGATGCGGTGCGCAAGTTTGTCGGGGAATACAAGCCTGAAAACTATCTGCTGAAAAAAGAAAATCCGCTGGCGGTGGGACCGTACGATGTGAGTCCCTATTACATGGAACACAAGGTCCTGGAGGCTGAGGCGATGAAGGCAGCCAAAGCCCGCATACTAGAGGTGGCCGCAGAGTTTGAAAAGATTTCCGGCCGGCGCTATGGCCTGTTTGAAGAATATAGGATGGAAGATGCCGATCTGGCCCTGGTCCTGATGGGGTCCACCGCCGGAACCGCCAAAGCAGCTGTCGACAAGCTGCGGAATGATGGGGTAAAGGCCGGGCTGGTCAAAATCAGGGTATTCCGTCCTTTCCCGGGCGAGGAACTGGCCCGGGTATTGGCGGGCACCAGGGCGGTAGCCGTCATGGATAAATCCGAGGGCTTTTCAGCCAACGGAGGCCCATTATTTGCCGAGACCCGCAGTGCTTTGTACGATCTGCCGGAACGCCCCTATCTGATTGATATCGTTTACGGGTTGGGCGGTCGTGACGCAAAAGTCGAGGATATTGAAAAAGTTTTCAGCCGGCTGGCGGATATTGCGGTGACCGGTGAGATTGGACCGGTATACACCCACATGGGACAGAGGTCAAAGGGGGAAAAAGCGTGAACAAGGTATACAACCTGAAACAGGAAGCAGAAAAGCCGGTACGTCTCACCGGAGGGCACCGGCTCTGCGCCGGTTGCGGCGCCGGAGTCGTTGTGGCCGGGGTTCTGCGCGCTCTGGATAAAGAAGACCGGGCGGTGGTGGTTAATGCCACCAGTTGTCTGGAGGTATCCACCTTTATGTATCCTTACACGGCCTACATGGACAGCTATATTCATTCCGCTTTTGAAAACTCGGCAGCTACCTGTTCCGGAGTGGAAGCAGCCTATAACGCTTTAAAACGCCGCGGCAAAGTGGAGGGCACCGTAAAATTCATCACTTTTGCAGGTGACGGCGGCACTTATGATATAGGGTTTCAATCCCTGTCCGGGGCCATGGAACGCGGTCATGACATGGTCTACGTCTGCTATGACAACGAGGCTTACATGAATACCGGAATCCAGCGTTCATCTTCAACGCCTCGTTTTGCCCGCACCACTACCACGCCGGTAGGCTCTGCGGGGCAGGGTAAGAAACAGAATAAAAAAGATCTGACTGAGATTTTGGTGGCGCATAGTATCCCTTATGTAGCTCAGACGGCTCCTATAGGCAATTTCAAGGATCTGCACACCAAATCTTATAAAGCCATTTACACAGAGGGCCCTTGCTTTTTGAACATATTGTCCCCCTGTCCCCGCGGATGGGACTATCCCATGGCCAAACTGGCCGAGATCTCCAAGCTGGCGGTGGATACCTGCGTATGGCCGCTTTTCGAAGTTGAGGAGGGAGTGTGGCGTTTGAGCTATACCCCGAGAAAAAAGCTGCCCGTTCAAGACTTTCTCCGCTCGCAGGGTAGATTCCGCCATATGTTCCAGCAGGGCAATGAGTGGATGCTTGAAGAAGCGCAAGCCTACGTGGATCAAAAATGGGAACGCCTGCTGGAGCGTACCGGTGCTTAAACTTAATCTTAGACTGAGGATATAATATGGTATGATAACTCTTAACAAGGGGGTTTTGCCTGTGGAACAGACGATGTTTACCAATGAGGTAATTTTATCCTGGCTTCGTTATTTTTCCCAAAATGTTGATATAAACCTGGCAAAACTGAAGATGCTGGACATGACCGGGAGGAATAAGAACCTGATTCCGGCCGTTATGAGCAACCGGGCGGTGCTGGTCTTTGTGGACGCCGGGCATCCGGATATCTTCTACGATATGTGGAACGCGGAATTGGGAGACTGTGTTATCTGGTACAATGAGGGCTCGGACCCCATCGGCGAGATCAAGCACGACAAGGTCTCAGACATGATCAACCGCGGGATCAATTACTCGGCGGCCATGTTGATTCTGAATCCCAACGCGGCCACGAATTATCAGATAGGTATAGATAACAGCCGCTTCGCCTGCGGCTCGGTTCAATATGTGTGCCGGGAAGCTCGGGCTGTTATAATGAGTAAGCTCAATCTGGGAGACCAGGATAATATATGTATCATCTCAGGTGAGAGCATCGCGGTGGAGGCCGCCATGATTGCTGCCGAGGGCAGTATCATTGCTGTGGAATATGACCGCAGGGATCGGAATACTATGGAATGTAATGTTGAAAAATTTGGCATCTCCAACGTAATAATCGTTGACTCTCTGGAAGACGGTATCCTGGATAAGCTGCCGGTGCCGGACATAGCGTTTATAGTAGCAAGTCCTAAGATCGGCAGTGAAATAAAGAGCCTGCTGGCCGTCAATCCCATCATGGATTTTGTTATATACACGTATGACTTCGAAACTCTAACATCTCTTCCTGCCTTGTTTCAGGAAAACGGCTTGGAGCGCACTGAAGCGGTCCTGATAGAGGTATCGCGAGTCAACAGCAAAAACATGATTGAGCCATTCCCGGCTCCCTGGCTGATCTCTGCCAGACGCGTTAAAGGATAAGGATACCGCCGAGGGCCTGGGAACCGCTAGACTGATTATTAAAGCTGCATGAGAGTCATTTTGACTATAACATGCAGCTTTTTGCATATTTTATCATCGTTTTCAGGATCAATACTATACTCCACCTCCACCAAGTTTAATTTGCTCAAGACCCGGAAGGGTATTTTCGTTTAAAGCCTTCTTAATTCATTACAAGAATGCTTGCTTCTTCTCTTTTCTTCTACAAAATGACTTTATATGCTATTTAGCCGATGTGTATAACTTTTGTACAATTTTTTCAATTCACAAATATGACCGTTTGAGTTTAAAAGGGAATATTTCAGTTAAGATAACAAACAACTGAGGTACTTCAATTAGGCACTGTTCCAATAGTACATGGCTGTTTTACAATTAATCCCAATAACCTTGACGTTATTTATACCAGGGTATAATATTGGTTTAACAGAAAAATAACAATACATTCCATTAAAAGAACATAATGTTATATTCCCATAAAACTGGTGTTTGGGAAGGTGATAAAACTTAGTAAGATTATGTCGGATGTCTAGTATTTTCGACTCGCAGCCCATTAGAAGGCATTCGCAGTCGGCAAGGAGGTAAGGGAGGTAATACGGAAAAGAAAACCCTTGCTAAAAATTACTGTATCGTATTTTGTTTGGTATAGTAAAGGTGGACTCCCAGTGAACAGGAAGAATTTTAAAATGGCAATTATCAGCTTCTTTCTTACATTCCTGCTTACAATAAGTGCAGTAACGGTATATGCATACACAGAAAGCACCTGGTGGAACTATGGGCCAATTTCTGGTTATTACTACTCAAGTGCGGCTAGATGCTATTCTAACGAACCATCAGGAGCGATGGCGACTACGTGCGTACAACCCCAATATGGTGGAACAGCACCTTCGGGGTATATGGGTTGTTATGCTAGGTTATATAATGGTGCAGGTTATTTAAAAAATTATTCCTCTTGGTATTTTAATTCTGGTGTATCTTATGGTATCGAAGGTGGCGCATCGCCATATTATGTTCATGACAATTATTACAGCTACGGTATCACTGCAGCTTATAATGGTAGTGAATATGCTTATTATTACACATATCAAAGTCCAGTAATTTATTATTAGCTGATGGGGGTGAATTTAGTGAGGCGTAAATTATCTGGAATGAAAGGTCTTGTTGTTGGTATTGCTCTAATTGCTGGCATTACGGTAGGAACGTTGAGCTCAAAAATTGTGTTAGTTCAGGCCGACAATTACCTCAATAAGGATATGAAGCCTGCCCATGTTTTTCCTAAAAATGAGCAGGGCCAAACCTATGGCTTTGACATTGATGCAAGTTCTCCGGAAAACAGACCGGATCTCATAGCGGCTGAAGCAGTTGACGGTACGCGTGGGTATGTAAAACGTACTGATGTTGAGGGACCTTTACCTAAGACACCGGAGGAGGCCGTAGCAATAACTAAAAAGAATATGGCTAAAGGTGAAAAAAAGATACCACTTTATGCAGAGGATGGTACTACCATTGTTGGCTGGTTTACTGTTGGTAAAGGAGAGTATACAGAAAAATAAAATGCTTTTACGTAAAAAGGGGGGATTTGTCCCCCTTTTTTTAACTGCTTTTACTTGGCAAAACGCCATATAACTTATCTACATAGGGCTTGCCAACCAAATCCCGAAATTATGTGATTAGCAAGAAACTGTCTCAAATCGTTGTAGAAATAACCTAATCCAAATTTGTATAAAGAGAACTCTGAGCTTGTGCTCCAAGTTCATCACTAA